>ERZ890604.52-NODE-52-length-43026-cov-7.740243_pt1 | contig 43026 bp, 51 predicted proteins | sample MGYA00521097_ERZ890604 | MGnify/ENA primary metagenome ERZ890604 (study PRJEB32303, sample SAMEA104408625) | aquatic metagenome | biome: Brackish water; feature: Chemocline; material: water | place: Baltic Sea | collected 2014-10-26T21:54:00 | depth 120 m ... | reverse complement strand
ACCCGGCCAAGGCGGGGAGTTGACCGATGCGCCAGATGCCGCCTTCGTCTGCGGTATCGTCGAAACCGTAGTGGTCGATCTCGCCGACTACTTTGTATTCCGGTAGCGTCAGGCTGTCGCCCTTCTGCATCGCGGACATTGGTAGATTGATCTCGGCCATGGGCTACGCGAGGGTGAACAGTCCTGAAGCCGACATTGTGATCGTGAGTGTGTTGCCTGCGGTGACGGTTACGTCTGCGGGCGCAGAGTCCAGCAGGCAGTAGCAAAGAATGTTGCCGCTGACTTCGTAGATCGCAGCGAAGCGGGCCACGATGCTGCCGCTGTTCGCGGTCCATACTGGGTTCGTTGTCTCGTCTACCGTGACCGTGGTCGTGCCGCTCAGTGCCAGCGTGACAGACTTGGCGTTCTGGGTGTAGCCGAACCCCGTTGCCACTTCGTTCGAGACTCCTGCATAGCTCGTAGACCCTGGGCCAAGGTTGCTGTCGTTGCGGAACAGCGCAATGCGGAACGTGTCAGTGTCGAGATTGAACGTGCCGTTGAGCAACGAAGTGCGCCCGGTTTCTGTGAAAGTCCATGATCCAGCAGCCATATGTCAGTCCTCTATGCAGTCGTTGTGGTTAAGTAAAGCTGGCCCGCTACTCCACCCAACTCGCCACGGAGCGGACAGAAGAAGCTCCGTGTGGGTGAAGTAGCGACCAGCAGATTCATTTGATGACCCCAGACGTTGCAAGCTCGTGCAGCGTGATGCCAACCATGCCTTTTGGTGCCTGCACCGAGAAGCCGCCCTTGACCAGCGTCTTGCCCTTGCGAGCCTTTCGGCCAGCCTTGGATGCACTGCCGCCGGTCTTGCTTGGTCCAGGGTCTGTCGGAACGAAGCCGCCTTCCTCAAGGATGCGTATGTATTCGACGTTGTTGCTGATCCAGATAACCTGGAACGGCCTGGACTGCTGAATGGTTGCGTGCCCGGTCGTGATCGTGTTGCCGCCGCTAGGGTCTTTGACTGCTGTCGCGGCAGAGCTTGGAGAGCCGAGCGTTACGTGCCAGCCGCCGCGAGCGCGACCAGTGTCCGCTGGCGTGCGCTTCACGATGTTCGACAAGGCTGTGAATGCGAGCCACTGCGTGACCTGCTCGACATGATCATCGATGGCTGTCAGTGACCAGTCCGACAGTGCTTTGTTGAACTGCTTGGCCGACAAGCGACCCTCGCGAATGCGTCGAGCGCGAGCGATGCGCGGCGGTAGGAGCGGGCCGATGAATGCAGCCACTACGCAACCCTCAGGACAACGCGATAGGCAGTGATGCTTTCGCCGCTGTAGATGTCATAGACAGCAAGCGTCGTGTAGGTCTTGCCGCCGAACGTCACGCGCATGCCGAGGGCTGGCGTGAATGATAGCCCAGAAGCTGCGAACATCGCCTGCGTGTCGCCATCCTCTGCTAGTCCTCTCTCTAAGTACTCCCGAGACACAGGACGAATGCCCATCAGCTTCTGGTTCGTGTGCGACGTTGTGCTTCTGCTGCTCAACCCAGTCGTGGGAGCATACGTCAACGTCTCGATGACCACGGTGACATCCTTGCCTAGCTTGGCTGCCAAGCTCTTAACGGCTGGCAGCAGCTTGTCGTCTAGGACGGTCACGTGAGCATCACCTTGCCACCGGGATGCAGCAGCGGCCCAAGCATGTCTGCCACCAGCTTGAAGTACTTCTGCTGCGATGCGCCAGCGTATTGAGTCTCTGTCTCTACAACGTCAGCCTTGAGACGCTCGCTCAGGATCGCGCCAGGGCTGTCTTGGTCTGGTGTGAGTCTGCTCGTGTCGTGTCCACTGCTGTCGGCAATGAAGCGCAGGGCAAGCTCGCAAGTCGCGTTCTTGATGAGTGCGGGCACTGATGCCGAGTCGATGGCGTAGTTGTCGTTGGTGACAACTGCCACGCGAGGCCATTGCAGTGCTTGTGTGCCAAGCAGTCGCGCACCCTTAAAGCGCAGCGCAAACATCGAGTCGATGGTGCGCGTTGCGTTGCGGAGTGCGATCTCGGATGCGGCTGTCGTTGCAGCCGTGAACACGTTCGACGATCCGCTTGCTGCGAGATTGTCTAGGTATGTGATCGCGTCAGCTTCGCTGATGTAGCTGTCTGCCGTGGCACTGCCTGTTCCTGTTTCAACTGTGAGTGCCATGCGTTTCTACTACTGGGGAACGGTTCCTGAAGTGACTAGACGCTTCACGAGTGAGGTCTTCGAGTCCATGCCAGTGTGATCGACTTTGTTCGCCACGCATATCTGCCGCAGTTGCGACTTGGACATTGCGGCGAATGCTGCCTCGATAGCGTTGTCGCTCATGCGCTCAATGCTTGTCGCTACGTCACCGTCTGGGCCGGTGAGGTTGATGCCACCAACAGCGATGCCTTCGCGTGCATCAATCGGGCTGCGCTTTGCCCACACCTTGGCCTCTACCAGCCAGCAAGCAACGAGTCCGTTCTCGTCTAGCTGATGCGTTGGGATGCTCACTTCGCTTATGTCTTTATTCATCTGTCGTTCTGTCCTGTCTCAATAGTGAATGGCTGGCGACTGAGTTGCCGCCAGCCTGATCCATCAGCCCATCGTGCGCTGCGTCGAAAGGTATGCCGAGTAGGTGATCGTCTCTCCTCCCGTCTCGGTCATCGTGACCTTCAGGCGCACGTAGCGATACGTGGTGCCGTTGGTTTCGTTCACGAAGGGCATGTAGTACACGCCAGTCGTAGTGGCTGTCGTGGTGTCGCCAGGGGTGGCACCCGTCACTGCGCCAATTCCCATGTGCTTATAGGCAAGGATGGTGTTGGTCGCAACCGAGAAGGCTGCGTCTACGCCGCCCTGCAACTCCAGTTCGTAGCCGTCGCCAGCACCAACCGAAATGTCTGTCAGATAGACAACCAATGCACCATGGCAAAGGCCATCCCCGAGATCGAGGTAAGCAGCACCAGCCGCGTTCGTGTTGACTTCGGTGCCCGTGATTGCAACCAAACCCGGCTCAAGCTGGAGCGCGGTATCGATCGGAAAGGTTCTAGTAAGTCCCATGAGTTTCTTCTCCTGTTAGACCGCGATGGCCGCGTCGGTGATGTCGCGTAGGCGGCAAGCCGCACGCGGGTGCATCAAAGCGATGCCGGACAACCACTCGATGCGAGTTCGCATGACTGGCTTGCTGTCTTGTTGGCCGAGATTCATAACCTCGATGCCACCGTTCTGGATGCCGGTCAGCATCCCCTCACGCAAGGAAACGACGTAGATGGAAGTTGTGGCCGTTCCGCCGCCGCCAGTGTCTGCCTCGTTAAAGGCCAGACCAGCGTAGCTGCTTGCGATGTCGCTGCTGTCAGCGATCAGGATTGGCAAGTCGTTGTAGCGCGTCATCGGCATGCCCATCTCGTTCTTGTCGAACGTGACGTAGCCAGCGACATTCGTGTTGCGCTGCGCGGTGATAAACCTGCGCCGCATTGCCTTCGACATGATCAGATGCGTCGGCTCGTCCACCGTGTCGATCGCTTGGTCGAGCTTGGCAAGGCTCAATGCACCACCACCGCTAGCGGCAGCGTTGCTCACCAACTGCGTGCCAGTCAGGCGCGACTGCAAGCCATCGAACTCCTTTGGACTGGTGAACGAGTCACCCTTGATGAACTTGAGGTGCCACTGTTGCGCGAGTGCCTTGACCTTCATGGCCTCATGCACAGCACGGATGCCAGGGCCACGGGTGCGGATCAGTGAACGGTCTACGTCCATGTCGCCACCTGCGATCGTCAGCACTTCGGTGACCGGATTGATCACGCCCACGCCTTCGGTATAGCCTTCGTTAACGCCACGGAAAGCAACGCCGGGCAGCGCACCTTCTTGGTTGTAGGTTAGCGATCCGCCGGGAATGTCTTCAAACGGGAGTGCAGCGAGGATGTCGCTGCTGCGAGCGAATAGCTCGATGATCCCGGCACGTTGGACGTTGCCGGACACCAGCTTCGCCGCTTCTAATAGAGTCAAAGCCATGGTGGCTCCTCGATTGGGTGGGGTGTGAGGCTCTCACCGGGGAAGCCAGCGCAGAGCAGGTTGAAGTGCTCGGTGTGGCGCATCCCGCGCTCTGTGGCATCCCGCCGACAGAAGACCGATCGTTGCGTTGTTGGCCTAGCATCCCGCTTGGGCCAAGAGTCGCATCTTCATGGTTGCACAGTGTCGGCCTACTGTCAATGCCCTGCGCCAGATGACCTAAACCCCTTGTGCCACCCATCACAGCACATCATGAGGGGCTATGATGGGCGGATTTGTCGTGGTTTTCTGGAATGGCGTTGCCCGTGGCCGCCGCGCCGTACATTGTACATGCCAGTGGTAGCCATCCCTGTCCTGGGACGCTCACTTGATGGCTAGCCCATTTGACCGGAGTAGCCGTTGAGCAGGACAGGTGCCTAGCGATTGGCTGCTACAGGCCCGGCTGCGGTTCCCTCCCAACAAACCCGCCGCAGTCGGGCCGTCTTTCCCTTACGACTTGGGATGGCTGGCTTCGTAATACTGCTTGAGCCGTTGAGTCGGCGACAAGCCGTTCAGGCCAGCAGCACCAGCAGAGCCGCCAGCTTCGCCTGTGCGCCCGTCAATGCCGCCAGTGCCAGCAACACTTGATGCGCGGAAGAACGGCTTCAGGTCGCCGTTACGGCCTTCGTCCACCATCTCGCCGACGCTCATCCAGGCATCGCTGCCGCTGGCCGGTGAGATGCGACGGTTGCCCTGGTCATCCAGAACGTGGACCTCCCACTTGCCCTCTGCCTCTTGCACCCGAAGCTGGTCACGCATCGCTGCTGCCAAGACCTTCGGGTTGATGGCTTGCGTGCGGCCATCCCGAGTGTCGATCAGGGCCGATGTCAGCGCGTCGTCGAGGATGTGCTTACTGATCTGCTTGGTCAGGCGCGTCACGCGCTCGTCGCGGACACCAAGCTCTTTGCCGTGCTTCTTGCTGATCGCATCGACCTGGGCTTGCACCGCAGCAGACACCTTCGACTCGATGTCGGCATTATCGCCTAGTGCTGCCAGCTTGCCCATGGCATCGCGTGCGCTTGATGCGTCAAGAAGGTCGCCGTCGTCGCCGACAAAGGCTGCCAGCTTGGTGGTTGCGTCTTTGGCTTCTGAACGGGCTGCGCTCAGTGCAGACTTGAGGCCTGCCACCTTCTCGACGGAGAAACCACCACCAGACTGCGCGTCGAGAACGAAGCCACCGTCCTCGTGCTTCTTGTAGTGCTCGCGAAGCGGTTCGGGAATGGTGTCAAGGTCTGCTGTATGGATCGGGATCGTCATGGTCTGTCTCTCTTGCTCGATTGTCTAACGTGGTGAAGGGCTTTGCGCGAGATGGATAGCACCGCCCAAGCCGTGATGGCTACTGCGCCGCAAAGTGCGCCAAGCCCGAACCAGAGGCACGCCAATGGTTAGGCAGCCTTGGCTTTGGCCTTGGCTAGATTCTCTTCGCGTGTCGCAGGACCACGGCGAAGGTTCACGCCAGTGTAAGCCAGGAGGAACGCTGCACCGATGTCAACGACATGCGCCATCAGCGTGTCCCATCCGCTACCAACGGAACTCACCAACTCGTCGCGGTGCTCGGCAGTGATGGTGCCGTTCTCGACCAGCTTGTTGAGCACTTCCATGGTTGCTTCGGTGGCTGTAACGCAGCCAGTCACCAGCAAACAAACTGCGGCCAGAGCCGCCCACTTGATCAGGTTCTTCATGTTGTTCTCTAAATATCGACGAGGTCGCTAGGTTCGAACACTGTCTTCTCGTCATCATTCAGTGTCCCTTGTTCGTGTTCCTGTATCCATTGAGACAGCAAGACTTCATGGTTACTTGTCCAGTGAATCTCCCCAGATGCAACCTCAAGCTGGTAAGCCTCCTCGTAGAACGCAGCCGTCTCTTGATGTTGCGGTGAGGTGGTTGTAACGCGACCGGGGTATGTGACTTCAAAGACAACCCCTGGGTTCAGTGTAATTGAGATCACTTCGGCAATCCTGAGTAGTTGAGGTTGTTGAGGAAGTGCTTGTCGGCTGCGCTTAACTCAACGAACCATGCCTGCTTTTCAACTGGCACGCCGCGCATCGTGTCGATAATGAAGTCGAACGCACGCGGGTCTTTCAGCATTAAACCGTAAGCGTCAGCGTAAAGCTCCTCAGTCAACATGCTGATCACTTCAGTGCTGCCGCTGCTGTAGTACTTGCCAGTGTATTTGCTCATCCACTGGTCGGCCCACCCAACTTCACTAGGCTCACCCGGTGTCACGTTCTGCATCTTCGGCAGCTTAAGGCTACCGAAACCATCGCGCTCGGCAGACCTGAATGCGCGATACATACGAGCCGCCTTCCCGTGTATCTGGTGCTCGATGGCGTGCGCCATTTCGTGAACCACAGTCCGAGTGGCCTCGGCTGTCTTTGTGACGTAGATCCCCCGATTGGCTACGTGAAAAGCGCGGAGCGTATCCTTTGCAGGTGTCACAGGGATCTGGATATTGAAGAAGCGACCTGTGAACTCTTCACCCAGAAGGTTGACCCCCGCCGAGTTGCCGCGATGGAGTCCTTGAAGAAAGCTCACCGCTTCATCGACATTTTCTCTGAGTTGACTCCCCGGCTTGTGCGTCGAGCCTGTGTAGCCCTTGCCAAAGCTGTATTTCGTTTTGGGTTCAACGTAGTGGTAGGAGATCTTAAGGTCACCACCGGCAGCGATCTCGCTTCGCAACGCCTTAGCCAATAGCTCCTGTCGAGTGATCTTTTCCTTGCGGAGTTCGGCTATCTTTGCATGGCGACTCTTCCATGTGTTGTTGAGCTTTGTCCACTCAGGGCTTTCATGCACACCAGTATCCCACCAATCACCACGCCCCTTGCCACGGTTGTCGGCTAGCCACTGATGGCGAATCTTGGTCTGTGCTCGCTCAACGCTTCTGGCCTCCGCATGGAGGAGCGCCGCCTCATCGCTAACTGCGTCGATCCTCTTGTAGTTGACTTCGAAGTCCAAGAGCAACCGTCTCCGCAGCTTCTCGCCCGTGGCTGAACTCATCGGGTGTGCGGGTCCGGCTGGCTTTGGTGGTGTGATTACCGCTGGCTTGGGTGGCAGCGGTTTGATGATGGCTTTCTTGCCACCCCCACCGACCTTGACCAACCCAGATCGACCAGTCTCTGTGAGCTTCCAAGACCCTTTGACTGGGTTCTCAATTAAACCCTCTTGCCATAGCTTGCGAAGCATCCGTGGCAAGTACTGCTGGCTTGGTGCCTTGCCCGTCGCTTTCTCGATTGCGTTTCTAATCGACTGAGTCGACCAACCGCTTGAGCCTCCCTGCTCCATTGCCTTAAGCTGCTGGAGAATGTCGAACGGTCCCTGGGGTAAGGTAACCGTCACGGGCGCAGCCGATTGAGACACACCCGAGAGAGCCTTGCTCTCTAAGGCTTCGAGTCGTGCAAGACTGATAGGCCGCAAAGTCTTGAGGTCTGAGAACTTCTCAATCGGCACCTTGCCCCGACGGAACAACCGACCGCGCCCAGCATTGCCAAGGATCTGATTCTGTACGGCTGCGGATTGTCGCTTAAGCCATGGACCGAACGACATGTTACCAGGAACCGGCCCACCCATTGCTGCACGCTCCCCCATTGGCAGCTTGCTACTGTCGATGCCCGGTATGCCTTGCGGTGGCTTGACCACTGGGATCATCACGCTGCGGCAGTTCGGGTGCGCTGGTGGGCGCGGCCCCTTGTTGACCTCGTAGGTCTGTGAGTCAAGGCTGGCGCATATCTGCGAAGTGCGCGAGTCGAGAACGGCAAGCCACTGCACGCGCTCGACTACGTTCTTGTTCTCAGCGAACACTGCCTCGCGTGCATGTTGACCTACGTGGTTGATGGCTGTGCGTGTGACCATAGCCGCTTCGTTGCGTGTCGCTTGCAGCACGCCGTCCTTGAAGCCGTTCGCAGCAGTGCCTCTGATGCGGCGCACGATCGTCTCGACCCCTTCGCCCTGCGCGACACCGACCATGATGGCTTGGTTAACGTTCTTCGCCGTGGTAGCCCCGACACCCTTGGCCCAGTCCTTCAGGAACCTGCCAGTCATGGGCTTGGTCGTGATGATCGACTTGAGCAACTGCGGCGATGGCATCGTGTAGTTGACCCGCAGAGGCAACCTGCGCTGCAACGCCTGTGCAGCCCATTTGGCTTCGCTCTTTGCGAGCGTGCTCATGGTGCCGGTGAGCCTTGCACTGATCAGCTTAGTGCCACCTTGCACCACTGCGTTCATGCCACTTAACTGCTTCAGCAAAGCCTTGCGCCTGCGAGCGATGGCTAGCTTGCTGTAGCCCATCTTCTGATAGCGGGTCGCGATCTTGTCTGCCTTGGCGATAATCGATGGCATCACCTCCTTGTTAAGGAACGCCATCAGTCGCTTGATCTCGCCGTTCTTAAACTGCTCAAGAAGAACGGCGTGCCGAACCCAGTCATCAGCGAATGCTGCGTTGACCGCTACCACGATCTAGTCCTTTCGATCCTGTGGTGTCTCGCCTCTTGGGTCTTGCCCCTCGTTATCGTCGGGGTCTTCTTCAAGGCCAAACGCTTCGGCATTCGCAAGCAACTCAGCCTCAACGCGCTCTGATTCCTCTTCGGGATCGATGCGGTCGCTGATCACACCGCGCCGCGTGTATTCACCAATCGCAGTGATGCGCGACAGGTCGCCTTGCTGACGTAGTTGTCTGATCTCGGCGAGGTCTTCCAGCTTGGTCATCGCCAGCGCGAACTCGGACCAGATGTCAATCTGCCAACCCTCTGGGAGCGCATCGTCCATGCCGCGCCATTTGGCTGCGAGCACGTAGCACTGCTCTATGCCGCTTTCTAAAAGACGCACCCACGACTCAACATCCGTACTGGCTTTGGCAGCGTCGATAGCCTTACCTGTCGCCGTTGGGTTGCCGCTCTTGGTTCGCATCGGCTCGCTGCCAGCTTCTGCCATCTTGGACTCAAGGCGATCAAGCTCAGACCATCCAGCCTCGGCACCCTTGCCGCTGTGCTCTGCATAGGAGAGCTTCGCGTCTGTGTTGGTGCTGCCGTTCAGGCGACCTGGACCGATGACGATGCCGTTGGCTAGCTCGTCTTCGCCCATGCCCGAGCCGAACAGCACTGCCAGCCTGATCGTGTCGATGTATTGCGTCTGGCGGCTGCTGCTCTTCCAGTGCGCGAGGTTGAGGTGCGCCACATCAAGCATCGGTGGCACGCACTCGACCAGACCATGCTGCTCGCCGAACTGCATGACAACTAACGGGATGCCTGGGAAGCTGTGCGCCCCTTGATCGGCGAGCAAGTACTTGCCATCAGTCTCGCTGAACCGCCACAACTCCCACTCGCCAGCAAGGTCTTGCAGTTGCCTCTCGCCGTTGTCGTCCTGCATCGCGATCGTGCGCGGTGCTCGAATGACTCTGATCCACGGCACATCGACCTGACCCCATGGGCCAACTGACTCGGTGCGCTTCTCCATGATGCGGACTTCGGCAAGCTCGCGATCACCTGCTGCGTTGGTCGTCTCCTTCCAGCCGATCAGATTGCGCGGCATGATGCGCTTGAATCGCGGACGCAGATCAAGCTCCTCCTCGTCTGCTGCGTTCAGACCGTCTGCGATGGTCGGGTGATCAACCAGCACAAGGGCCAAGCCACGCGCAACTCCGTCAGTCATCAACCGGCGTGCAAGCTCAGTGATGTCTGTGCCTTCACCGTCTACGTTGACCGCAATGCGATCAAGCGGCTCAGGCAGTGTCTCGACACCTTCGGGTAGCTTGATCTCGACTGGCTTGGCGAACGGTCTGATGGCGTTGCGCTCGACTGCGGCTTGGAAGCCACTGTGCAGCACGGTCGCCTTGACGCGCTTGTCGTAGTCGATCGCATCCTCCTGCTCATACATGGGAAGATAGTCGGTGCGGCCTGCACGCATGGCTTCAGTGCCATCCATCAAGTCATCGATCAGATCCCAGCCGCCGACGTTCTCCGTCCCGCTTACGAGCCAATGCTGTCCATGCAGCATCCGAAGGTATGCGGGCGAGCCAGTGTCAACCGTCGCCTCTCGTGGGGCTTGTTGGCCTGATGATACTGCGCCCACCGCAGTCGTTCTGGTTACTTGAGACAGCGGCATATCACATCACCTTCTTGCTAATCATCTTACTCTCGTTGACCGGGAATCGGTCGTGAATGTAGTAGCCCACTGCATCGGATACGTGAGTGAGCGGCCCACCGTGATCCTTTTGGATCTCGCCTTTGCCGCCAACCGCAGTCTCGACACGCTCGAAGTCGGCGACAACGTGCGGACACTCTAACGGGTCTACGAGCAAGCGACGTATGCCATCTGATGTAGCGATGCGTGAGTTGACCGCGTTCAGTCGAGCACGCTCTCGTGGGTTGGCTCGACGGTTACGCATCGAGAGCCTGTCTCCAAACTGTGCTTTGAGTTTCCGTTTGATGATGTCCCAGTCGCTACCGGCAACGGCGACGGTGGTCTTTGCCCCACCAGACGCATCACCGTAACACAGCACGCGACCGCGATGGTATCCCCATTCACCGAGAAGCCTGTCGCACACCATCGGGGTGGTGCTGTGCTCCTGGATCCACACCTCGCCGATGACGGCAGTGCTGTCTGGCGTTGCGCCTCGCGGCAGGTTGGGTCTGCGGCCTAGCTCCTGACATGCGACAGCAATGCCTGGGCTGGTGTTAAAGTCGAAGCACAGGATCAGGTCGGCATCTGGGTCGTAAGTGTCTGCCAACCCTTGCACAATGTTGGCATCGCTCCATGCGTAGTAAGCCAAGCCCGCATAGCTCTCGAAGCTGCCCTCAAGCTCCTGCCTGAACGTGCGCTCGTCCATGCGTTGACGGGCTGACTCGACGGCCTCTGCTGACATGATGTCTGCCGAGCACCAGTGGAACCGATCCCACGACTGCCCTGCCTCGCGCATATGCTGCGCCTCGGTCCATAGCTCCCAGTAGTGATTTCGTCCTTCAGGCACGCCGATGAACCACGCCCAGCCCGGTAGCTGATTCGGTGTATCGAGCGCAGGGCTGATGTTCTCGGTCCATGCCTCTGGCTTCATGTTGGCATACTCGTCCAGCACGATACCGTGCAGCGGCTCACCCTCAATGCGCTCTGGCCTGTCCATGCCAACTACGCACAACCGGGTGCCGTTGACCAGCTTCAGTTCTAGCTCAGTCTCGCGTGGCGTGTCAGCCAGCCACGCCTGCGGCACCAGTGCTTTGAGGTCTGCCCAGTAGATGCGCTTGGCTTGATCGCGTGTGGGGGCTGCGAAGCAATACTTCCGGTCTTGGTTAACCAGACTGCACGCCCTCTGCACGACCCAACGCTTGGCGATCTCGGTCTTACCTGACCGCCTGCCTGCTGGCACGACACGGAACCGAGCATCGCTGTTCCACAGCCTCCACTGCTCTGCGTGATACCTCAACGGTGTCCAGCGGCGCGTCGGCCCCACAGCCAGCAAACTAGGCGAAGCCATCGGTTGGCCCCGCAATGGTTCCTCGCATCGCCTTAGCCGCTGCCTCTAGATCGGCGGCGACCGTCTCGGTGTCTATCTGCCGCTCCTGTCGCAACTCACGGAACTCCTCGGTGCGAGTCTTCAACCAGAAGATCGTGGCTGCCACATTGCCTGCACGGATCAACTCCATCAGCTTGCCAGCCACGCCGACTTTGCCCCGTGCTGTGGCCCCTTTTATGGATGCCGAGAAAGCCTCGTCCTTCCTGCGCCAGTCGAGCAGCGTGTCGCGATGGACCCCGGCGAAGTCAGCCGCCACCTCGTAGCTCAGGCCCACCCCCAGAGCCTTGAGGATCAGTGCCTCGGCTGCTGGTGTGCGCTTGGATGGCCTACCCATCTTCTTAACCACAACCGCCCCTGCTGGCTTTGTGCTGGCCTTGCCTGGTTTCCTCGCCTTGCCACCCACCTTTGGCTTCGCAGCCTTAGACCGACGCTGAGGGCTTGAGTTGTTGGGCTTCGGTGCCATTATCGTCTAGACGCTTCTCGACCAAGCTCTAGGAACTCAGAACGAACCTTTGCGTCCTCTCTAAACACTCCAAGCAATGCCGAGGTCACAGTGCTTGATCCCGGCTTATGAACGCCACGGCTAGTCATGCACAAGTGCTCTGCCGAAACCAATACGCCAACGCCACGGGGTTGCAGGACTTCTTCAATCACATCAGCGATCTGTCGAGTCATGCGCTCCTGAACAATGAACCGCTTTGCAAATGCGTCTACCACTCGCGCCAGCTTCGAGATGCCAACGATGCGCTTGCCCGGTATGTAGCCCACTGTAGCCGTTCCAAGGATCGGTGTCATGTGGTGCTCGCAATGGCTCTCGAAGCGTATGCCATCCACGACAACCATCTCGTCATAACCGCCACACTCATCGAACGTTCGCTCAAGCAACTGCTTCGGGTCAGTAGCGTAACCGCTGAACCATTCTTTGTAGGCTTTAGCCACACGCCTTGGTGTGTCTAGCATCCCCTCTCTCGTTGGGTCATCACCCGAGAAGGCAATGAGAGTACGGATGGCATCTTCTGTCGCTTTCTGTTCTGTCATCTTACGTTCCAGACTTTGTGCTGCTGAACTGATAAAGCCCACGAAGGATTCTCCACAATGAGATCCTTGCAGGTGGCGAGTGCTCCAGGTTCAAACCCGCCGCGCTCAAAGGCTGGCGACAGGTACTTGAACTCTGCGTCGAGCTTTGGCTTTGGGATACCCTGGCGTTCGTTTCGGACATAACGAAGTTCGTTGGTGGCTTGCAGCAGTACCGCGTGCTCTGCAACCTTCGGTGAGCATGAGACGAAAAGGTTGGTGGTCATGGCTGGGCCAAACTCTTCAAACATCCTTTTCGGCATTGCTAGCGACCCGTTCGTTTCGATCGCAACTGTGGCGCAACGGTCAAGCAACAGACCAGAGAGATGGTTGTCAACCGACAGCAGTGGCTCGCCGCCGGTAAGGATCACGTTCGGTTTGATGCCACCTCTCCACAGTTGCTTGACGCGAGCGAAGATGTCTTCTGCGGTCATACGCACACTGCTCGTGAACTCAGTGTCGCAATCGAAGCCATGGCTGGCAATTGAGCATGTCTGGTTGCAACCTGCGAAGCGCACGAAGACGTTCGCCGTTCCAGCGCGAACTCCCTCACCTTGCAGCGACAGGAACATCTCGTTCACGGGATAGGACTTCAACTCAAACTCCAGTCGGCCCAGCAATTGGGAGTCTCGTATAGGCGCACATGCGTGACGGTCAGGTTGTGGTCAGCAAGTAGTTGATGTGCCTGCTTTGCTAGCTCTTCAACCATGCACTCTGCGGTTGGGTTCTGACTGTGGGGCATGACATACAACTTGCCGATGCGACCAATGACAGGAGCCAGCACATCGTCGGCGGCTGCAATGTAGCCGTGATCCCAATGCTTATCGATCCACCCACCGACAAGCGACTTCACAACACTGAAGTCAACCACGCGACCAATGTCGTCAAGCTCCAACGCTTCAACCGTAAGCTCAACAACGTATCGATGACCATGCACGTTGTTGCACTTGCTCTCATGTCCAACGACTCGATGGCCTGCATCGAACTCCATTCTTCTGGTGATCTGGTTCATAATGTTGCCGGGTCAATCATCCCCGCCTCCTTAAAGCCTTTCGCCCTCAACTCGCAAGCTGGACACACCCCACAGCCCGGCCTCTGCCCTTCGTAACAAGTAACTGAGTGCCCTAGAGCAAGCCAGCAATCACTCCCAAGACGGTCGGCCAACTCAACGGTCTGTTTCTTGTTCAGGTTCATCAGTGGTGTCTTGATTTCAATCGGTCCAAGCGATGTCGGCATGGCGAGTGTTGCAGCAACCTGCATCGCTTCCACAAACTCTTGGCGACAGTCTGGATAGCCGCTGTAATCCTCCTGACAGACTCCAGCGTAAACGATGCGGGCCTTGTGCTTGACTGCGACCATGGAAGCCAGACCCAAGAACATCATGTTGCGTCCCGGCACCCAAGACGTTGGCAGCTTACCGTCTTTATCGTCTCGACCATCTGCATGAATGACCTCACCTGCATTGACTAGGGCCGAGTCGCCGACTTGACCCATGACATCAAGCGAGTGCTTCACGCGATCAACTCCAGCCACCTCTGCGATCTGTGCGCTGGCCTCCATCTCGATCGCGTGCCGCTGATTGTAGGCAATCGAAAGCGCGAGCAGGTTGGCTGCGCCGTGCTGCTTGATTGCGTAGTGCAAGCAGGTCGTTGAGTCTTGCCCACCACTGAAAAGAACGACCGCTGTGTACTTCTTCATAGATCCAACTGCTCCATCTGCTTCTTCCAACGCGCTTGAAGCTGACGCTCGATCTCAAGATACCAATCAACCTCTGGGCGCAGTTTTTGATTGCCACCCCTAACGCTCATGCCCTTCGTCTTACCACCATAGCTGCGCCAAGTCCCGTAAGCAGACGGCCTGAGCACCCAGGTCGTTGCGTCCGTCGAGTGAAACGGATAGCGGTTCCACAACTCTTCGGACGCTAACCCGAATCCGTGCAGCTTCTTAGGCCAGACGCGAGCAAAGCATTGGCCAACAAATCTGTCGATGAGCACCTTCGACCTCAGCGGCTTGCCGACCATGCCGCCGAGCGCGACCTTCGGATACCGGTTGCATAGGTCTTCGAGGATCGAGAAGTCGCTGCCGTAGTGAAAGGTCGGGATGGCAGGCACGCCTTGCCTGTGCATCTCTTCGCAGTTGCGAGCGGACGCTGCCGCGTCACCGATGACATCCAGGCTGAAGACCTCGGTCAGCTTGCGATCCTCAGCGAGCATTTTCCCACAGAAGTCAATGTACTGCTGAAGGTCGATCTGCTTGCCGGTGTTGAACGCGCTGAATGCGCCCGAGTCCAACACGTAGTCGCGGAACGTGCACTTGTTGCGTATGGCCGCGAAATTCTTGTAGTAGAAGTAGCTGACCAGCAGCGCGGGTTTTTGATGCTCGAAGACACCTGATAGCCCGTTGATCTGCGCTTGAGGTGCGCCGCCCATAGCGAGGCGCACGACGGGCACGAAGTCAGTCACGGATCACCCTCGCAACGACGGACTCGGCCGTGACATCGCCGCCAAGCGTTCGACGTAGATGCTCCGACTGCTCCTCGTCGAACTTGAGCGTGATGTTTCGCGTCTGCGTGAACTCGCCTCCATCGCCTTCAACAGGCGGCGCTTCCCAATTCGCCTTGATCATGTTGTCTACTTCGTCCTCGCTCCAGCCAAGGCCAACGATGTCTACGTCGGCGTCTTGCAGTTCGTGCAACACGCTGCTGAGGTCCTCGAAGTCCCACTCGGCAAGCTCTGCTGTGCGGTTGTCGGCGATGGCGAACTGCGTGGCGGTTAGGTTGTCATCGTCAATCACAACCGCAGCAACGTGTGACCAACCCAAAGACCTAGCGGCTTCGAGCGTGCCGTTGCCAGCGCGAACCACCATGCCATCCTTCTGCACGACGATCGGCTTGCGCTGCCCGAACCTGGACAAGCTCGCCTTGATGCTGTCGATACTTCTCGCGTTGTGCTTGCGGAGATTGGCCGGGTCGAGCACCAGATCGCCCACGCCTTGCGCCAAGTGCTTGAGGTCTTCTGCAATGTTGCCTGTCTGTTCAACCATAGTGACTTGTCTAGTTCTTCTGCGTTTCTGACTGTTGCTGCTGCTTCAGTTTCGACTGAAGTTGCTGTAGCTGCGCGGCGACTTCTGGCTTATCTGACGAACGCGCCGAACTAATAAGAGAATCAATCAGCGATACACCCTTCTTGTCTGCCGCCAGCACTGACAGGGCAGTCATCGCGGCGATCACCTCTGAGGGTCCAGCCTCGCGCACGCGACCACGTAACCGATGGATCGCTGGCACTGCTGCCAGTTCACTCATCGTGCGCTCAACCGCGCTTTCGAATAGCGTGCACCGGTCTTCACCGCTCTTCGCGTCAGCAAGGCGGCAAGCCTTGTCTACCGACTCAACAAACTGGATGCAGCTCTGCCGCATCACTTGCATTGGTGTCGCTGCCATGCGTGGATCATGCCACGCAGAGCAGCTCGACGCAAACGATCAGACAAGTCGCCAAATGATCTGCGAGCGCAGACCACCTCGCCCTGGACCTTTCAGGTTGGTGCGTTCAATCAAACCCTTGCGCTCCATAGGCTTGAGCCTTGGCGTGATCGTGTTGCTGTCGATGGCTGGATGGTTGCGCTGCACTGCCACCACGATCTGGTATGCCGTTGCAGCGTTGCCCATGTCGCGAAACGCATCGAGGACGATGCGCTCCATGCGGCCAACCTTGGCAGCCATGGCTTCGGCTGCGTCGTGCGATGTAGTGGGATCGGTAGACCTTGCCGCTGCACGTTTGTGGAAGGCTCCCATTAGAAAGGGAGCGGCTCCAGTGGCGGCGGGGTAACCCCTATGTCGGCACGCGCATGCTCGACGCGCTCAAGTGCAAGATGTAGATCCTTCAGGCTTTGCGATGACAGATTGGTTGGGTTGCCTCCGTCGTAGTCAATGCCGAGACTCTTAGCGACCTCGATAAACTGCGGCATCGACAAACTTAGCGTCTGCTTCATCTGCCCAATCCTCGTCACCAGTTCGGCTTTTGTCATACCGATCAAGCTGATGGTCTTCGACTTCATCATCAAGTCGTAAGACTCAGCGTCAGTGAATCTCGCAGCCTTAGTGTCTGCACTTTTCGCATCGACAACCACTGGCTCTTGATGCGACGGCGGGGACTCACCATCGTCCCGAACCACCACCATCTCATCATCGTCCTCGCTAACCACCACCATCGGCGCGACGGGTTCGATCGCCTTCACCTTGCTGAATGCAGCAGCAACACGCTCGACCGCTGGTGGCCTAGCAGGCTTCGCCTTCTGCGCATTGATCTCATGCGGCAAGTCCTCAAGCTCTTCCGCGCCTTGCAGCCCAGACAACACATCGGCATAGATGTCGCGAGCAGCAAGCCAGAACGCTCGCCACATCAGCATGCGTGCGGGGTATTGCTTCCAGGTACCGCGACTGCCCAAGCCAGCACGCTCTGCGTCCTGCATGGTGAACGTGCGCTTGACGTTGATCCGTCCGTTCGGTTTCTGGCGACCGATCTCGCAGACGGCAGCCATGTCTCGACCTTCACCGCTAGTCTCCAGAACGAAGTTGGCAAGGTCATGCTCTCGCAGAACCAGTGCCTTGCCTAAGTCGCCATAGATGGATGGCGTGCCGTTCACGACTGCGATGCCGTTCAGTGCCTGCAATGGCTGCACGCTGCCAAGCTCTGCGCCCCATTGCATCGCGACCAGGATGTCGGCTGGCTTACCTTTAAACTTATCCGGCACAAGACCCGACTTCGAAAGGATTTCCGATGCGCGAATTGCATCATCAATCGAACTGATGTTGAGCAGCGACTTGCTGCGGTGTTGAAGTTGTTGTTCTGTCATCTGTCTCTTCTCTACTTGTTAAGCAACCTCCTGGCTGCGTTGCGGTTGACTGTCATGTTGCCGCGCTTCTCTTTGCGGTTGTATAGACCATGGAGTTTCGGGTGTTCAGTTTTGAGCGATGCCAAGTCAAGTTTTGAGCACTGCTTGGCTATCTCGCTTTGCTCGCGCAGAAAGGCTTCACGGTCGAAGGCCTTAACCATGCGCCACGACACAATCGGCTTACCGTCTGCTACCAAGCATTCATGGTCACCGATGGCTTTAACTAGGTCCAGGCGAACAGCCTCCTTTTCCCCTTCAGCTGACTTGCCAGCGTCTTCAGCGGCAAGGAACCGAGCGAGCAGGTCTTTGTGCTCCAGCGTCATCTCACGGTCGTCACCTGCGCTGTGCTTCCAGACCTTCTTGCAGTCGCTCATCGTGGTTGGGTTTGGTGCTTGGTCACCCTCTACATGTACCTTCCACCAGTAAGCCAAGACCTCGATCAACTCTGGTCCTCGCTTGGGGTCGCGGTGCAGCGGGTAGACCTCGAAGTTGTTACCCCCGAACAAGACGGCGAAGTCCTCGCGAACCACACCACCCGGTAGAGTCGCGTTCGCAATCTCAATCTCAACCATGCCCTGCGCCGCTTCCTTGTCGGGGATCTCATCAGTGCCCGGTGCGCCCCATTTCTGACGAACGAAACGGTCGCGGCACTTCACCTGCACCGTTGCCTTGGTGCTGGTGGGAATGACTCGGCGATCCAGGTGGCAAGTAATGAACGGCGCGTCTGGGTGGCGCAGGGTGCGGTTAACGCGCTGCGTCTTTGTGCCTGTGCGTGGCTCGTAACCTTGTCGCACGACAATGTCCTCAAGCACGGTCCCCCAGTGTGCAGCCTCATGCCGCGTACCGTCGTCGTCTGCTTTGCCTTTGATCTCAAGCCAAGCGTCGTACGGTGAGGTGTAGGGGTCAAACCCAAGAATAGCTGGCACACGGCTAGCTCCAATGCGCCCCGTGTGATCGTGCGCTGCTGCTTCTGCTTTCGCTTGCACGTCTACTGTCATCTGTTCCTCCTTCGTGTTAGCCACGCTTGGCGCAGCAAGTCGATCGTGACCTTGAAGCCGCACGCTCTGCGACCACCAAATGCACGAACAACCGCCCTCGCTCGCTTGACCGGAAACTTGATCGTTCTGTTGGCGTTGCTGAACTGGTAGATCGTTTCAGAGTGGTAACCACTCGCTTTCGCTAGAGCCTGTAGACCACCAGGGAAACAACCAAGGATGTCAACAAGATCGGGCACTGCCATTTGAGGCTCAAGCTCATCCATACGACGCTCAAGATCATCTACCCTTACATTGATGCACTTCACCAGCACGCTCCAATGGCAAGTGCGCCGATTGCGCCCGACAAACCAGCCAGCAGCCAGACGACAACCATCGCACTAGCCATAGCATCATCTCCTGACCTACCCTGACCGCCCTTCACAAGCGGCAGGTCTTTGCTTTCCTTGTTCATGAGTCTCCTTTTGCGGGTAGCTTGATCCCGACTGTCAAGTTGCGTTGATATTGCCGCTCGACAAGCTCTGCATCGAGATGCACAGATTGCAAAGTGGCAACAATGATGCGCTGATCAATTTCATCGAGCAGTGCTGATTGCCCACGACCAAGTGAGTCTTTCAAGCGAGCAATCAAACCCTCGCGGTGTGCGTCCAGTAACGCATTCACCTTGGGATCGTTCACATCGGTAGGGTCATATGTCATCGGTTCGTTCCTGGGTTGCAATCGACGCAGTGAGTCACAAACTCACCCATGCCGCCGCTTGCGCTGGCCACATGAGTCTCAACTACATGCGGGACGCGCTCGCCACAAACGTCGCACGACTTCAGGTCCATGGGTTCTCCTCCACTGCGACGGCTTCAGATGCCAACTTGTCCTCTTCGGCTTCGCGTGCCAACCTGCGCTCGGTGTAGTTGCTGCTCTTCAGGTTAGGCTTGGGATGACCTTCGGGGATGGTGGCAACCACTTGGTCACGCATCCCAGCAACCAATCGTTTGGTCATCGCCATAAGACTCACACACGAGTCGCAGGCGCACGCTCGACATGTCGCCGTGTTGTTGCTGGCCCCAGACGTTGCAAGCCACCAGTCATCACCCTGAGCGACAACGCGACCCATCTGCACATCCTGCTGCTCGCCGCTTTTCTTCGTCACCGTCACCATGCCACCCTCTTCCGGTGGTTGATCTTCAGGCGTGTCCTTCGTGCCACGCAATCCCCAGTCGTCGCTATTGCGCAATCTGCTGAAAGTGATGTCCATCTGTCTCTACTCCTTTGGGTTGTGAGGCTTGACGCTGTCCGCGCCACATAGACCAGCCTCCAAATACAACTGCCGCGCCAAGGGACCATCCCCTAGTGCTTCTCTAATCTGTTCAAGTGTGCGGCAAGGCCACGCCTTGCAGCGATCGATCTCGCCGTCCACGCTGCTGCGGCCAACCTGCTCACAGACGTAAGATCCTGCGCTTGGCGTGTAGCAGCCTTGAAGCTCCACTGCCTCACCGTCGAGCGTGCTAGTGCTTGTCTGGTAGATGCGAAGTTCAGTCCATCGATCGCGCTTGTGTCGCGTAGACACCTCACCAAGTAGTTCTCCAGTGAATGACAGCGGCTTGCACCGCTCGCGCCTGATCTTATATCTCTGCATCGTTTATCCCTTTCGCATCGTAGTAACGGACCTTCTTCAACCAGCGGTCCACGCGAGCTTGCGCCTTCGCCACATCGCGCTCTGCACGTTCTAGCATCTTGCCAGCATGCTGCGCCCGTTGCGAGACTCGCTCGGCCATCGTTGGCTGCGGTTTCATTGGCACCAATCTTAACTGCATGGCATCGCTCCATCGCGTGTCGTGCTGCCACCACGCCTGACTGTTCGCCATCTTCGACATCAGCGACATCAGAATGCCTGCGTAATGATTGAGGTCGGCAGCCTTGGCGTTCTTCGTTATCGCTAGCTCGATGACCCAGTGACTCCTCGGCTTACCTTGCCATCGAAAGTGACTCACCGCACGCAAGCAACCATGCGCCGTCTTGGTTCGCGAGTAGTAGACGCGAACCTGATAGCCGCCGGTCTGCTGCCGCTTGCTGGCTGTGAACGCGCCACCAATCAACTTGGTCAGGTCGCGTGTGTCATACGCCGTCTCGTTGACCACGCGCTTGCGGCAACCCTTTGGGTGCCGCCGCCAGTCGCGATCGACCCAGCCTGAGTAAGGTGTTGCGTCAGCCATCAGTTCGCCTCCAGGTATGCGATGTCGCCGAACTTCGGAACGTAGTATTCGCCCAGGTTGCGCTCGGGCGTTGTGATGGCCCAGAGCGTCGGTGTGGCCGGGATCTGCTTGGGCGGCGTTGCATAGCCATCCGTGAAGTAGATCAGGCAGGCGATGTCCTCGTCGCTCTTGGCGGCAGCCTCGAATGCAGGCTCGAAGCGGGTGCCGCCGCCGCCGACGATAGTCGGCTGGATCAAGTCGCCACGCTCGAAGACCTGCTCGTTGCGGACTCGCGTATCGACGCACCAGACGATGACGCGCTCGGGGTTCACCTGATCGACTACGCCTTGAAGCTCGCCAACGAAGACCTCCAAGGCCAGCGTGTCGATGCTGCCGCTCGTGTCGATGGCGACCGCGATCGTGCCTGCGCCTTCGCTGCTCATGCTGGGCATGTGGATGTCGGTGTGCAGATGGCGGCGCGACGGGCGCGACCAATTGAAGTCAGTGCGAACGGTCTGCGTCAGGAACTGCTGCAACATGTCCTTCCAGCTGACCTGCGCCTGCTTGGCATCAGCAACTGCGCGATCCATTGCCGCGCTGTCCTCGGTGCCATGCGAAGCAAGGTGCTGCGCCAGCTTGGCGGCCTGCACGACCTTGGTCTTCCAGTCTTCCTCGGCGGGTGCGTCAGCAGGCGCGTCACGCACCTCGCCAGGGGCTGGCTTGCTTTGGTCTTCTGACTGGGTGCCGCTCTCGGTGTCCTCGGCGGCTTGGCCTTGGCCTTGATCTTCACCCTGATCTTCCTGCTGCTCTTCACCGCCGCCAGTGTCGCCGCCAGTGTCGCTGTCGGTGTCGCTGTCGGTGTCGCCGACGGTGTCGCCGTCGGTGTCGCCGGTGTCCGACTGCTCGTCTTGCTGTTGCTCGTCTTGCTGTTGCTCGTCCACCATCGTGGCGTAGATGCTCTCGCTGCTCATGCCCTTGTAACGATCCTCAAGCAGCGCGTCAGACGGAAGCTCAAAGCCGTCAGCGATCAGCACGCTGTTGATGGCGTAGTCGCAGGCGATGTTCCACATGCTCTGGTCGCGGTTGGCGCGACGGTAGTTGTGCCTCATCGCAACGTGCAGGATCTCGTGAGCGATCACGCCGCTGAGATGCTTGGTCGGAAGCGACATCGCGAAGTCGGGGTTGAAGCCGATGGCTTTGCCGTTCGTCCATGCCGTCTGGCATGTCGGGTCGATCTGCAACTCTAGCTCGCAGCCGATGCTGCCATACCAGGGGTGCTGCATCAGCAGGCGTGCGCGATGCTGGCGAATGCGAAGGTTGGCGGCTTCGCCTTGGTCTTGGGTCGTTGGTGTCATGGTCGTGTCCTTGTGTCTTGCGCGGGATTGCGCTCCTGAATGGTAAGCGAACTGCACGTTGCGGTCCAGTGCCTAGCCTGCGTTTTCCGGTTATTTCCAACCAACGCGCAGGCCGCCTGTGCGGCCCTACAGCAGCAACCCGTCCATCTTGGCTAGGATACTGGCAGCCTTGGCCTTTGCGTCCTGACGCTTGGTCTGGGCTGCTACCGAGCGGTCGTGTGCTGCACTGCCACCCTGCTTCCAGGTCGGGTCGCGCAACTCGGTCGGGTCGATGCTGCCTAGCGTCTGCTGGATCTCGTCCGTCAGCGCGTCGAGTTTCGGGTCGTTGGCAATGTTGAGCGCAGGCATCATCGCGGTCAGCGACCTGATGTTGGTGACCATGGTGTCGCGGAAGATTGCGTTCGGCTGCGACAGCGTGGCAACCATCTTGCTGACTGCCTTGTGCAGACGCTTGATCGGGTCCTTGGCAGCGCGAGCCAGCGCGGCCTCAACCATGCGCTGCGTGCTTGCCTGCACCGCCGCCATCTGATCGTCGGCGAGCGTCACGCGAAAGTCGCCAGCGGTCGGCACTGGCAGGTAGTCGATCGCCACACCGAACTTCTCGGTGATCTCGTCTGCGGTCGGGTAGTTCGCTGCGTCGAACAGATTGCCGAGGCGAGTCGCTTGGCGCGGGATCATCGCATCGTAGTCTGCGACGAAGGCAGCGACCGCTCGCTTGAACGATTCCGCTTTCACTTCGAGCCGCTGCGAGAAGTCAAGGAACGCAGTGCTTGCGATCATGCGCGTGCCACCGTCTTGCCATGGCGTGCTCCACATCTCCCAGGTCGCGTGCAGGTCGCGGCCAGCTTTCTTAACAGCCTTCCAAAGCGGCTCGTCCTGCGCGATCAAGAACAAGTCGGTCTTGGTGCTCTTGCCCTGCGTGTTGTTGTCGAGGGCGATCTTGCTGTCGAGGTCGCTAGCCTTGATCTTACCGGTCCACTCGCTCTTGCGAAGCGTAGTCAGAAGGGCGTTGTTGGCGTAGGTCGAAATAATTGGGTTCGTGAGGTCGGTCATCGTTCTGTGTCCTGAGTGTCTGGGGTGGGGTGGGGTGGGAAGGGCTGCGCGGCTACTCGCCGTGCAACATGTGCTTGATGTGGTTGAGGATGAGCGAGTTGAAGGATGCGCCCGTCAGGTGATTGGCCTTCTTGCCGGTCTTCTTGGCAGTCAGTCGATCGACTTGCTGGATCGTCTGGATGGCGAACGTCGCGATCTCCAGTTGACCGTCTTCGCACATGCGTTCCAGGTAGCGGAACGCTGACTGGCTGCGAGCGTCGTCGGCCAGCACAGCGCGGAGCAGAGCGTTGCTGAGAGCGAACAGCACGTTGGCCCCGGTCGGGATGTCGGCGGCTTCTGGGTTGTCGAGGATGTCGTTGTAGTCTGGCAGCGAGTCGCACACAGCGAGGTGGCCCATCAGTTCGCAGGTGAAGCCTTCACCGATCGCGCCAACGAAGCATTCGCGCTGCACGTTGGCTGGCATCTCCATCGCGAGGATGTCACTGCAACGCTCGTAACCGCGAGCGGTCGGCACTGCTTGGCCGAACGTCTTCGGCACGCCCTGGTCGCAGAAGCCATCGCCATTCTTGCGGGCGACGAAGCTGATGATGCGCGGGTCAAGGTCTGCGCTGATCGCCCAGGCGACCCAGGCTTGGTGATCCGGCTCGCCGTGGATGATGGTGAAGCGGTCGGAAAGGGCTGCGCTCATCTGCTGCACGCCAGCGCGGTCTTCTGGACGGTTGCCAGCGGCAACAAAGCGAACGTGGTCGGGGATCTTGCGGTCGCCGATCATGCGAGCCTGCACCCACTGCATGAATGCGTTCTGCATCGCCATCGGTGACTGCGTGAGGTCGTCCAGGACGACAACGTCAACCTTGCCTTCGAGGATGTCGTTCAGCACACCGATCGGTGCGTAGTGTGCTTGGCGTGCTTCGCGGTCAACGAAGAGCGCACCCTTCGAGTCGAGCGGGTCGCAGATGGCCCCGTTGATGGTGCAGTGCGAGAGGCCAGCTTGCTCGATGCCCTCAACGATCATCGCGCTCTTGCCCATACCGGGCGTGCCGAGGATCATCAGGTTCTTGTTGGCGGCGAGGTAGGCGGCGATCGTGATCGTAATGTCTTGCGTCTTCATCTGTCGTGTCCTTCGTGTCAGTTAGCTGCAAACCGTGCAGCGCGGAGTGGGCGGGGATTGGTGGAGAGCATCCCGTCAGCCCTGGTGGCCTAGTCCTCAAGGTCTAGGTTGGCGGCTTCCAGTGCTTCCCAGCTCTTGTAGCTCCACTTGCTGTGCTTGCCCCGGCTGAAGCCATTGCCACCGACGCGATGGTAGATGCCTTGGTCGGTCTGAATCTCGGTCACGCCACAGCGACCACTACCCTTCGCCATGCCACCCATCCCGATGACGCAGGCAATCATGTCGTTCACGTTCTTGAAGCGATAGTTGCCGTCAGAGTCGAGGTTGCTGACGCTGAAGCACTTGGCGTTGGCTTCGCGGATCGGATGGTGGTGGTTCGACTCGGTGTAGTAGAAAACGTCGAACTTGCTGGTCAGGAGGTAGGAGGTTGGGTCGGCGAAGGTCATCGTGGTGTCCTGGGTGTCGGTTGCTTTGGCGAAGGTGCCTTGGCTTGCTGGAACAACAGTGGCGCAGATGACCCATGCTGTCCAGCCCTTGTCCTGTGTTTTTCGGCTGTTTCCCTGGGTAAACTTGAGCGGCGCGACCTAAGTCCCTGGGTTTTAAGCGGGTTACGCTTGCCGGTTTTTGAACGCCTGCTGCAAGAAAAGCAGCAATTCAGCAGGTGCCCTGCCCGAAAACCCGTCCCGTGGCTTCCCCGCAGCGATGCAGCGCAGGCGGTACCCAAGGCAGCCACCCACGGAGATCGCTGTGCCGTCGGCCACGACATCGGCCAGCAAGGCCAGGGTCACCGCCGGGGCTTCGCGACCCAGTCGGTGCGCCAGCAGTCGCGACCACATCAACCTCTGGTTCTGCGCCTTGTTCTGGAAGCCTGCCAGCGTCAGCAACCTGTCGACGGCTTCGAACGGGGTCGACCCGGCGAGCGCACGCACAGCCCCACCGTCTGCCAGGAACGCACGCACGCGCTGCACAGAACCGTCGCCACTGCGTGCCGCTGTGGATGGCGCGACAGTGTGCGTCAGTCGCTGGAGAATGTCGCCGATGCTCTTGGCCGAGCCACCACGATGCCACTGCTTGCCTGTGTCCATGTCTTGTCCTTGTGTCTGATGGCTAGCCATCGCAACCTGGACACTGTACGTACGTACGGACTGGCGAAGCGGCAAGCATGAATCCAGACGACGCAGCAAGTCAAGCAGGTGGTCACTCCAAGGCTAGACCGAACCCGGTTGTCCCGCAACAGCCGAGATGGGTGCCGTGCGACCACTGCTCAGACTACTGGTGCCGATTGCACGACCTGCACGCGCACGATTGCGAGTGTCCACCTAGCGATGAGATGGCTATCGACCCATACTCAGCGACATGACCAACAGCAGAGCCAAAGGTGCCAGGGGCGAGCGCGAGTGGGCGCGTTACCTTCGCGCCATCGGATACGAGCATGCGCGGCGCGGTCAGCAATACAGCGGCTCGCCTGACTCGCCTGACGTAGCTGACGGCATCCCTGGCACGCACCCTGAAGTCAAGCGCGTCGAGAAGCTCAACATCCACGATGCGATCCTGCAAGCACAGACAGATGCAGGCGCAGCCGTGCCCTACGTCGCGCACCGTCGCAACAATGGCGAGTGGCTAGTGACCCTTCGCGCTGATGACATGCGACGGTTCGCGGCTGCGCTGATGGATGACTAGATACCCTTCAGCACCAGCGCGGTCAGAACGGGGAGCAAGCCACCGATCAAACCCCACACGCCTGCCTTGATCTTGAGGCCATGCACCTCCAGGGCGAGTCGTTGCAACTCATCCGACAATCCCATCTCGACCTGCTGCCGGTTGCCGCGCTCGTGCTTGGTCACTCGGTCCACACGGATCCCGATCTTCTCGATGCTGTTGTCCAGCCGTGTCGCTAGCTTCTCAACACTGTCGTCCAACCGGCGAAGCTCATTCAGCACGAGCTTCTGGTACTCACGCCATCCGTTGTTTTCATCAGTCATGTCACGCCAGTGCTAGCTGTTCGCTAATCTCTTGCAGCTTAGTGCCGTCGTAAACGAACGTCCACATGTCCACCAGATCCGCTCCGTTGCTGCTGCTGGCTGACCCACCCGTGAAGTTGTAGATCGCGTCCCAGGTGATCGTGGCGCGTAAGTAGCCGTCTTCGCCTGCGCCGGGTTGAATCACCTGGATCGTGTAGATCCACCCCGTGTGGAGGTTGGTGGGTGCGCCAATGGTGCGACTTGCTGTCAGCGTGACCTTCGCGTTGGTGCCCTTGCCAGCATCCCATGCAACAGTCGCTGCATCTGTCAGCGTCTGGAAGCCGCCGTATGCAATCCACGCGCTACCGTTCCACAGCACATCGACGTTCTCGTCCTGCAAGTAGACCGAGTTGCCCTCGGCCTGCGTAATGAACTTCCAAGCGTCGGTAATGTAGACGGCGATCTTGTTGTCTTGTGAAGCCCAGTCGCCAGAGCCAGCAGCTTTGACGATGTAGGTGTCGCCGTCAGTCGGGCTGCCTGGAGGCGCAGATAGGTCGCGGTCGATGACTGCGCGGCTTGCCATGGCTTCGAGCAGCCTGATCGCATCGTTGTGCGTTGTCTCCGCGTTGGCTTGCTGATCCGATAGGTCGGGGATGCCGAACTTGGGTGTGGTTGTCATGGCTTAACCTACTCGGACAACGGTCAGAACCATGTCCTTGATCGTGATGGTGGTGGCTGCGCCGAGATGAGCATAGACATCGAAGTCGGTGCCTGCTGTGGCGTTGACCAATCCACTCACAGCCACACTAGCAACGTCGCTAGCTGCTGATGTCGTTCGGTTGGTCTTGGCAACTGATGCGGAACCGTTCCAGTAGACTGCGATGGCTGCATCTGTTGCTTCCCCAGTCGTGAAGCTCGCAGTGAAGGTGACCAGATACACGCCAGCGTTCGTGACGGTTACCTTGTCGCTACCGTGCGCGTTGGTTGTGTTCTTCGTTAACCCGTCAGCAGTGAAGGTTGTGAGCTTCGTCCATGTCGATGCGCTGAGTGACTGCGCTGTGCTGGCGTTGTTCACCGTCACGCTCCCATAGGCACGCTGCATGATGTTGCCGTATGTGACCTTGCGCGGCAGGGCTGCGCTTGCAGGATCATTGACGATGTAGAGAACGTCCGCGTCTGCTGGTGCAGTCAGTGCGCTCATTGCTGTCAGGTTCACAATTGCCATCTAGTCCATGCCTCCGCCGAGTGGCGTGTTAAGGGTGTGCCCGTCTTCTGTTCCCAGAACATCGCCTTCGGTGCCGACTTCGTTCTGGGTTTGCGCCACAACCATAACGCTTGGTTGACCGCGACCGCGAACGCTGTCGCGTTGATAGACTGTCGCAGTGATCTCTAGACCGCTTGTGCTGTCAGTGCTCTGCATGGCAGCAGTGTAGGTCGCCGTCGTTGCGTCGGTGACGTTGATTGTTCGGTCGCTACCGAGGTCGATCACAACGTCGTAGCTTTCGGTGCCCTCCATTAGCGGCGCGGACTGCGTGCCGAATGTTCGATAGCGTGCTCGGGTTCGACGCTTCCAGGTGAAAACGATATCACCGTTGCTTTTGCGCCATGCGACCAAGCTGGCGACAGGTAGCGAGAGCGAAGAGTAGCCCTTGATCGTGACAGCCGTGCTGCGTGAACCTGCATCGATGCTGTGCGCGACCATGTAACGGCGCGTCATCCCGACGAGGTTGTTGTCGAACTCGTGGAAGTGCATGCGGCGATGGTCAAGCAGCACAAACAACTCGGAAGCGTTGTGCGTGTTGGTGAACCGTTCAGTGCCTCGCAACCCTCGACGCAGATCAGTCAATCGGTAGCGACCGCTCGTGACGTAGTCGGTGACCACTTCTTCGGTTGCAGTCTTGAACTGGATGATCTCCCAGTTGCCTGGGCCACCGATGGCCGCAAGGTTCGCCCCTTGCGCCAGACCTGCGTCTGTGGTGCCTGACAGACCTCCTGCGCCTTCATCTGTTGCCAGCAACTCAACCACCAGATTCGTCGTCGTGTCTTCGACGTTGACAGGTCCATCTGGTAGCTCGCCAATGACTCGCGCCATCACGGCTGTCTGACTGGCTCGCCCAATGTTGATCCAGCTATCACCGTCGCCGACATCCTCGAACAAGTTGCCACCCGACTCACCATTGACTGCGCCCGGCACGCAATACGCTAGATAGACACCTGTCTTGCCAGCATGCGCGTCGAGCAGCGGTGGTATGTCTACTGCGACCAATATCGACGGCGGGTTCGCGCCGAGCTTGGCCTTCGCTGCGCTGTTTCGATCTAGGCGGTTGTTGTTGAAGCCAGCACCAACGGGTGCGGTTGATGCCGCGAGCGAGAACACGCGAGGGTCGTCAGCCTTGATGATGCCTTCGACCTCGATGTAGAAGTCTGCACCGATGTCTACGTTGTTGACAACGATCCACCAGTCTCGGCTTTGATACTTCGACGCACCCGTGTGCGGGTCTGTTTGACCCTTGTGACCGCTGGTTATCTCGTAGTCGCTGAGCTTGATGACATCGCCTTCGGTGACGTTCTGGAACCACGACGGCAACCGTAGCGTGACACGCTTACGACCCTCGTGGATGTCTGACATGATGCGCTCGGCGATTGGCCTCGCCTGCTCGCTAGTCATCACCAAGTCAGGTATCTGCACGCGCCGCGTCTGTATCGGTTCCGTGTCGCCGGTTGGCACCTGTGTCCATCGCGACTGAGACGAGTCTCGGTAGGCGTAGATGTCGCCCGGCTGCATGTCTTTGTCGTAGTCTTGGAACTTGAGATGCACTCGTCGCGGCACGGTTCGCAAGTCTTGGTCAGTGATCGAAAGCAACTGCGACGGCGGCGAGCCTGACTGACGCGCATCCATCATCTGCCATGATGCGTTGACGACTGGTCGCTGGTCGCGAGTCATAAACCGCAACTTGCCACCCCACTCCTGCACATGTATGTCGGCGGCCAAGGCCACCGAAGAGATGAGCTTTACCAGATTGTGCAGACCGCCGAACGACATGCCCACGATGTCAAATGGGTTGAGCACTTTGCTGTGAACGTCGAATTGATCGTCGCGGAAGTTGGCGTGCCGCTTCAGTATCGTCTCGATCGCGCCTTGGTAGACATCTGGATCGTTGGCTTCAGTTGCTGAGAGTGCCAGCGAGACAACGCCAGCGGCACCCACATACTTGCGCTCACTCGCATCCACATAGAAGTGCATGTGCGGAATGCGGTTTCCGAAGCGCGATAGGTTAAGCCCAGCCAGTGCCATGTAGCCCAACCCTGGCAGCGCAGGCACATCCTCGGTGCCAACCTGAGCCTCGTAGATCGGATCGACAAACGTCTCCGCGCCGCCGTAGTGCTCGGTGTAGTCTACGCCAGCGACTGGGTTGCCTTTCCGCAATACATCCTTCGTCCACAGTCGCGGATCGTCGTACTCGATTCGGATCGACCAACCTGACCCTATCGAGCGCGGCCATCCGAAGTTTGGGTGCCCAGTCTGGTAGTTGAAGGGAGAGTGGCGACCATCAGGGTCGAACGCATTCTTAGCTGCTGTCGGCGCGTTCTGCATGAAGTGGGTTTCTGGAAAACCAGAGGCAACGCCCCCACTGGTCAAGTGTGGGATCACCATATCCTGCGTCGTCATGCCAAGCGCACCCGCTTTGTCACCGAGCACATCAATAACTAGCTTGCTCTGCAATACAGATACAGACTCACCGAGAGCGTTGATCGCCTGCACATGACCATGATTGCGTGATGATATACAGCGCAGATTCCTCCATGAGTTCGGCGGTCGGTAGTAGGCATCGACCTCAACGCCAGTCGGTATGAGAGTGCGCCTCATCTTCTGCCCCGTCGTATGCCAGTGCTCGGGAAAGCTGTTATTGGTAACGAAGTTTCCGGTGCTTGGCTCGAACGTAGTGATCCTCAAGAGCTCGCCCGGTATGAATGCGGCCAAGTCGGGTCGCTCATACGGTAGCTCGTTGGTGATCGTCATGTGCCACTGCACCAGATCCCAGTTACCGTTGTCGCGCTCGTGCCACACCACCGTGCTTTCTGTTGGCCCTGCTCGGTAGCGAGCAGTGGTGAGAGCAGTCTGGTATGACTCGATGACTTGAGGGTCGTTGTCTCTGACGTATGACGGGTTGCCTTCAATATCGATGCGGTCGATCCTGTAGTGCTTGTTGGTCAGTATCGCCATGGCGACATCAGTCCAGAACGTGTGCTGCACTGGCTCGGCACGCTTGCCACCCCCGCCGCCCGACTGAGTTGAATATGGATGGCCCGCCATAATCAGTTGCCCTGGCACGCGCACTTGCGAGCCATACGCATACTTCATTGGTGACCCCTCTTCTGCGTAGGCGACATCCCATGAACCGAATGACGGCGAATCGTCCGGCTCGTCCATGAACATCGGCATGATGATCTGCGAGTCTGCGTAGGCAGCAGCAGCCAGCAACACTGCGGTCACTAGCACGCTGGTGCCTGCCGGGATCATTGCCGCAACTAGAATTACTGCCATCGATCACTCTCCATTCTGTAGACAGAAGACAGTTGCGGAAGCCACAACCTCAAGGGCACGAACTCAACTCGGCGACCTGCCTCCACATGAATCATCTGGTGACCGCTCCCGGTACAGATGCCACAGTGAATCACGAGCCTTTTGTTACGCATCCAGAACAGCAGGATGTCGCCACGCTGTGGTGGCTTCTTGACCTCAGTGAAGCCGTGACGCAAAGCGTTCTCGCTCAACATACTCTTCGGTGGCACGCTCTTATATGTCCGGCGATCGTTGACCGGAACGCCGAGTGCTTGCAACGCGCAAACCACCACGCCAACGCAATCCAACCCTAGACCCGGCGTGCGACCCTGGTGCCGAAACGGGGTGCCAAGGAATGTCTTTGCGGGTGCGTCGATCACTGGCCTCTAGCTGGCGGGTAGGTGGAAGCCTTGTCGGTGCCTGGGATGTCAGGGAAGCCACGGAAGCCGCCGCTGGTTGACGGGTAGCTCGTTGGGTTGGTGTTGCCTTGCAACGCATCGAACTTGTTCTTGCACGTTTCCCAGTTCTTGTCGCAACCAACAAATACGTCGAGCGTGTCGCCGATCAATGGCAAGTCAGGCATCGGTCGCATCATAGTGAACGCTCGCACCCCTGCTGCACTGGCTCCAAAGACGAGGGACTTGTCCTCGTAGATCGTCTCCTGCAGTCCTTCAAGCTCGCCAGACTTGAACACGATGCGGCCATACTGAAAGTAATTGGCTGCGTGATCGCCATCAGTGTGAGCAGCGTTCGCCAAGCCCGTTGTGCCATTGACCTTCTTGACGTAGATGGTTCGCAGCGTTGGGTCTTCTCCATGCGTTGTCTCTTTGCCGATGATCACGACATCGCTGACGCGCTTCGGGTAGACGTTGATGTTGACATGGCACGCCGATGTCGTGGTGGCTGTGCTGTTGGCGAGCGTGTTCATCACGCCTAGCTCATTCTGGCAGAGGCGAGAGAATACCTCGCCCCGCTTGCCGGTAAGCCGTCCAGCCAACCCGGTCAACGCAAACGTCCAAGCTCTGTCGTCGTACACGATGTCAGCAATGAACCACTCGTTGAGCATCATCTGAGGGCCAAAGTCGAAGGCCCAGTCGTGCATGTGCTGCATGACAACCGCACCCCACAACCTGCCTTGATGCAGATCTTGATAAGAGACACCGCCGTCGCCGATCAATCCGGTGATCTCGATCGACTTCTCGCTAAGGCCCACCGATCGTCTGTTCGCGCTCACCGTCAGCCCTGGTCTTGGATCGTAGATCGTGGAGTCGTAGCGATTCAGAATCTGGTCGTGCGTTGTGAACTGTAGCGGTTGCTGCCCGTCTGGTCTGTTGATCTGCCAGACATGCGTCAGCCGCGCCGTGTGGCGACGTAGCAGATTCATGGCACCGTTACTTAGTTCGATCATGCGAGATGTGCCCTCGGTCCAGATAGAACGCCAGAGGTGCCGTCGTCGAGCGCGGTCCAGCCAGTGGTGCCGCCGCCGGGGTCAAGGTCGTGAAGATAGACTTGCACAGATCGACCAGCCGCGAGCGTTGAGATTATGCCTGTGCTGTCCGACACTCGAATCGAAACGGAACTGGCTGCATCATTCCAGATGGTGAAGTAGGGGCCGCCGAGCGCGAAGCCAACGACGCTCACTGGCATGTATGCGTAGGCGATGCCGCTACCCGTGGTCGTGAAGTAGTAAGCCCTCGCCTCTTCTGGGTGCATATAGCGGCGTGCCGATGAGACACCAGTGGCGATGGTTTCGGATACCGCGCCGCCATACCAGCGGTCGCCGTTCCAGATTGCCTGCTCTGTGCGTCCTGCCATTCTATCGCGCCTTGTATCTCATCGTGTTGCCGAACCAGTATGGCTCGACGTATTGCCCAGCCGCTAGGGTGAACGCCAACTGTGAATTGCCATTCGCCAAGCGTTCGCCGACATACACTGCATTGCTGCTGCCTACTTCCGTAACCACTTCATCCCCGTCGCCGACCTCGTCCGTCATGCCTGCGTTGCTTGTGAAACCCATTGCCTCGCCCGTTGCTCCCTGAATATAGAACGAAGCGATAGTCTTTGTGCCGTTGTTGGCAGCGGTGACGAAGCCAGAAACCACCACTTCCATCCCAATCGTGAACCCAGCAGCCTGGAATGTTGTCGCGTAGTTGATAAGCGCACCCGCAGCGGCTGAGATCATTGATCCGCTCACAGTGGCAAGAGATGCAGGTGGTGTCTCAGCCATGTACAGAAGACAGAACGGCCCGCCGGTAAAGTATTCACCACTGAGCAGTGGAGTCTGCGGCACTGCGCCCGATGTTGCAGACGGGTTAAGCTGCGCCAGATCGTAGGCGATGAACCACCCAGCCGGCGATGCCAGCAGATCGAACTCAGTGAAGTAGTTTTCTAGCGGCAGTGGTTGCGAGAGGACCTGGATGCCAGCAGGCTCCGCCACAATTTCGTGACCGCCTTCGAGCCACTCCTCTTCGCCGCTTGGTGGGTCGCCTGTGATCTCAATGATCGGAAGCGTGTCGATCGAGAACTGTCCGGCTGCTTGCCATGTGATCTCTAGTCCGTCGTCAACCTCTTGACCAAAGCGCGACGGAACGTGAAACGTGCAGGCGACCTTGACCTCACCGCTCGGAACTGAGTTGAATATAACGCGACCGCGATCGTAGTCGATTGAGGCAACCACGCCCTGCGCCATTGTCTCGCCGCCATCGCCGGTTGATCGCCAAACCAACTCACCGTTCCAGTAGATCAGCACACGGTGATCCGTGTCGGTGGGTGGGATTGGCCTTGTGATGTTGCGCCAGAATGCGTCTGCACCCATGGCTAGCAGGTTCACATACTTCTTGCGGAACGTGAAGGTCTTCGAGGATGTCCCTGGCTCCCATTCCGCAACAGTCCACGCATCGTCGATGGTGGTGGGATAGCTGGTTCCATCGGTGGCAGTAGACCAATCGTTCGGGTCTTTGAAGCGGAAGCCACATGCTGCGCCACGCATGCACATGACGAACGTCATCAACTCACCAAGGTCGTCTTCGGTCTGCACCGACTTGGCGACATCGTACTGCATGCGATGACTTGTTGATTCCCACTCGGCAGATCGCCGTTCGGAGCCGCTATCTGATCCATGGATTGCAGTCGAGAAACTGCCGCCGCCCTTGGTGCCGTAGCTGAGATGTTCAGGGAATAGCTGGTTGTGGAAGCTCATGCGATCCCTGTGAACTTCCCATCGCTGCCGAGCACTAGATGGATGTGCTTGTTTGCTGCGAGCGTGTGGAGCTTGGTGGTCGAGAGGTAGTAGGGATAGATGTCGAACGAGTTGCTGCCGATGTTCTTGACCGTCACAATCACACCGCCATCGAGCAAGTGCTTGGTGTGCGGAGCGTAGAGCTTCAGACCGCTGGTGCTCGCTGTGACGCGCCACAGCCTGCCTGCGCCGATGTAGATGGCTGTGTCCTGCGTGATCGTTTCGGTATGCACGCCTCCCATCCACTTGTGATCGCTGAATGGCTCGGCGACAAGCAACTCCGTCGCGGTCAGTCCGACAGTGTATCGCTCATCGGTTTCCATATTGGCGAGCAACCCTTGATCGATCTCCTGGTCGAATCGCACTGGCACTTCAAACGTGCCACACCACTCAATCGCCACACCTGCTGCGGGTGCAGAATCGAACTCAACCTTGCCACCGTTGAAGACCCAGCTAAAGCCAGAGGTCTGGATCGTGCCGTCGAGGTATATCTCGTGAACCGTCTCGACTCCTGTTGCCTGCGGACATGTGATCGGGCGAGCGCGAGTGAGGTCGCCGAGCTTGTATCTCTTCACCAGTTGGAACTGCGTCGAGGTGCCATCACCTGACCCGATCAACTGCCGGTGCGCGGCGTTGGTGATGTCGGGATTGCTCATGTGGTTCGTGTGCGTTGACCAGTCAAACGGGTCACGCATACGGAAGCCATGAAGCCCGCCATGCACTTGCTTGTAGAACGCGAGCAGATCACGGAAGTCTTGCTGCGTATCGATTGCCGAGCCGATGTCGTATCTGCGCTGTGCTCGTTGCCAGCGACTGATCCGATACTCGCTGCCGTCTGCTGTCTCTTGAATGATGGTCTTAAAGCGCGGGCCTCCCATTAGCCCTCGACTGAACCGTGGCAGCACTGCTTGGTTGATAAACCCGCCTGACGTAGCCAGCTTCGCCATCGATGGGGTGATGCCTGACAGGATGAACTCGTCGCCGTCAGCACCGTAGTCATCGGCATCATCGTTGATGGCTAGGCCAACCCCTATCGTTGAGTCACCAGACGCAATCGGTGTGTCGGTGGTCAAGCCAACGAACGTGTCGAGCGCGATGCTGAATGTGACATGCAGCGATAGTTCCGTGCCTGCTTCAAGCAGGAACACATCGCTGTCGCTCTTCAGTAGCGAGTTCGCGTACGTCGCGCCCATGCGTCTACGTCATCCTGGTCACGGTGAGGACTGACTCCTTCACGGCGAACGCATTCGCACCGTCAGAGTAGACGTATGCCTCGACATACTTGCTGGTGGACGTTGCGTTGATCGGAACCGTCACGGTCACGCAGTGCTCGTTGGTGCTCGTCGTGGTTATGATTCCAGGGACAAGTGAGATTGCGCCATTCCAGTAGACCGCCAACCGATACTCAGAGGTGGTTGCTCCTGTGAAAGAACACATCCAGGTCGCCATGTATTGGCCTGCGTTCACCAGCGTGATGCGATCGTTGGCGTGATCCACGACCGTCGTGCTGTCGTAGGCGACTGCCGCAGCGAACTGCGTGACCTTCGTCCACGTTGTCGCGCTTAGCGTCTGCGATGCGCCCGCGCCTGTCGCGCTCATGTAGGCGTGACTGAGGCGCAGCGCAACTGATGCGTTGACCTTCTTGCTGGTCGGGGAACTTCCTGGCGACGATGTCACCAAGAACTGATCATCGTCAGCAACTGCGGTTGCCGCGTCGAGTTCTGTGAGTTTCTGGGCTGCCATAGTTATCTGCTTACCTTGCTAAGTTGCTGCGCTTGGTCGCGGTCGATCTGTCGCAACGTGCGACGGAAGCTGGCATCGTCGCGAACTTGAATGTTGATGGTGCGGTTGTCGTTGATTGTAGAGCCGCCGCCTTGCGCTTGCACGCCGAGCTTGCCGCTTGCCAATCTCTTGAGCGGCATGATGGCCTCTGGCCCTGCTTCACCCATCACTCCGGTGCGACCGCCAGCAAGGCCGAATGATGCCGCGCTGCTTACGACCCCACCTCTAGCGAAGCGTTGCACGCCACCAGACCATGCGCCGCCGTCTGCTGCCCCTTGAGCAGCCATGCTGCTCGTAAGAAATGTTTTCAGCGCGGCGACCGCAGGCTTGGCAACCATCTCTTCAAGGATTGCCGACATGAGATTCTGATACATCGCTTGGCCGACTGCCTTGAAGTCGCCGTCTTGCAGCCCCTGGATAAGTGGATCGATAATGCCGCGAGCGAGAGTCCCAGCGAACTCTGCTTGCTCGGTAGCTTGCTCCGTCTTCTTGTCAATCTGCCCGATGACCTTTTGGTTTGCGTCGTATAGCTCTTTCAGTGCCGCGATTTGCATGTAGTGCAGCGGGATACCTGTGCTCTTCAGCATGGCGGCCTGCTCACCCATAACGAACTCCTCGGCTCGACGCGCCTCGACACCCTTCTTCAACTCTATGTCCAGCAACTTGCTTTCGTCGGTCAGCACCTTTGTGGATTCACCGAGCAACTTTAGAACTTTGGCATAGCGTGCATCTTGAACCTGTTGATTTGACTTTTCTGGCGGCAAGTCGGGTATGCCCATGGGCGCGGTCGCCTTGACGCTTGCCTGTGCAGTGCGCATCCTGATATCGAGAACGCCGCTGATTCGCTTTAGTTCTTCGATCAGAACGTCGGCTCTTACTTTCTTGCCTTCTGCGTCTGCTGGCTGGGTGCCCATCATTATAGCCTTCGGCCTTACCCCCACAGCCTTCAGTCCTTCCCCCATAGATCGCAACTTGTCGCTTTCGATTGATCCTCCAGACTTTCTAACAGCCATCAAGTCGGCCATCAGTTCGTGGATGTTGCCTTTCATTGCGCCAAGAACATTCACGCGACCCTTGAACATCTGCTGCCCACCAAGCTCGTCAAATACCTTCCACTGATTGACTAGGCTCTCGGTCGTTATGTCCATGTCCTTGAGTGCTCTGTTGAAGTCAACGACCGCTTTCGAGCTAAACGTGGCGCGGCTAGTCAGCAAGATGAAGCCTTCGACCAGAAGCATTACGGCACTCACCGCTGCCATAATGGGGTGCGCTTTAATGGCTGCCATTGGGCCTCTAACGATAGCCCACAATGCACGACTGAACTTGGCTAGGCCAGCCAGTGCTGCGCCACCTGCAAGCGTGGCAATAAACGCTGCGGCTGCTGCTGCCGATCGCGTCACGCCAGTAGACCAGTCAGTCAACGTGCGGATACCCTCGGTCAACCAATGCACCAAGCTCTTGATGGCTCCAGCGAAACCAGACTCGCCGAATGAATGGATCGCCTCTTCAACTGATGACATGAGTTGCTTGAAAGCATCTCCCATCGTGTTCTCGATTAGGGCTGCGCCATCACGCACAGTGCCATTTGCATCAGAGACTGCATCGGTCAACCCCCGCCATCTCTTGGTTTGCCCAGCAAGCACCAGTGCCGCCGCCGCGCCGCGCCGAGAGAATATCTGGATGGCATCAGCCATGTCCATCGTCTCTGGTCCGAGCTTGGACATCACATCAAGCAACCCGCCGCTTGTTTGAACCTTAGCCGCCAAGGTGCCGAGATCGATGCCCAGTCGCGACAGAGCGTCGGCGGCTTCAGTGGATGGACCTGTCAACGAAGCCAGCATGGCACGCACACCAGTGCCGCCCAGTGATGCCTTCATACCGTTGTCGGCCAAGATGCCGAGCATGGCGGTCGTGTCAGCCAGCGACATGCCTGCGGCGTTGGCTAGTGGGCCAGCCATCTTCAGACCTTCACCAAGCTGCATGATGCTTGTGTTGCTCAGATTGGACGCGAGGGCCAGCGTGTCGGCGGCCTCTCTTGCTTGCCCCGCATTCATGCCGAACTGCTTCAGCGAGTCAGCGACAAGTGTGGCAGATTCCTGCAAGCCAATGCCTGCAACCTTTGCCATATCAAGCACCGGACCAGCGGCTGCCATCACTTCAGTTGCCGCCATGCCAGATCGCGCCAGCATCAACATGCCATCTGCCGCTTCTGAAGCCGTGAATGATGTCGCTGCACCAAGTGATCGAGCAGTCGCTGTCAATCCCTTCATTTGGCTGGAAGTCCGGCCAGTAACGCCTTGCAACCTAGCCATCGACTCTTCCAGTGAGCCAATCGTTCTCACTATCTTGGTCAGGCCAGCTAGAACGCCAACCCCAGCCATCATGCCCTTCATCCCCAAGCCCATCGTCTTCGACGCTGCTCCGGTTCGATTCATTGTCGCTGCCAGTTTCTTCTGGGCGATGTCTAGCTGCTTGGTTTCAGTGCGGACCTTCCTGATGGCCTTCTTGGCTTGCTCCGCACCAACGGTGGCCTTACGTGAGTCGATTCCGATGGCTAGGGTTGGCATTTGCTTTTGGCTTATCGTTCTGGTTGCTGGCTTCTCTCATCGCGGTCATGCGATGCAGGTCAACCAGATGGACTACGCGCCAGATGTCCTCGACAAGTTGAGCGTCGAAGATGCGGTGCAGCCGAGTCCACGACTCGATTTGTTCTGGTTGGATCGGGTTGGCTTCCATCCCGGCGGTGCGACAGCCATCGAGTTGCACAAAGCACTCCCAGAAGATGCTGACATCGACCGAGAGTTGCGGCTTGTTTCGCAGCGGGCTGCGCTTGCCTGCATGCTCTAGCTCTTCCCATCGCTCCTCGTCTTTGCCGAAGGCGATGATCCAGTCGAGGAGCCTCGTGAGTTTCCCGCTATCGCTACCACTGCTTCTTCGCGATAGACAGCAGCGTCACCACCTACATCCATCACGAAGTCGAGCAAGTCGCTGTAGATCGGATTGGTCAGGATCTCGACAGACTTCGCCTTGCTGTACGCGACTGGCTTGCCGTCCTCGTCATCAAGGCCGCGCCAATCGACAAGACAGCACTCGGCCACTGCGACCTTGACGAACTGCTCCAGGTCATCATCGAAGCCCATGCGGACCTTGCGACGATGCGGTCGCACCAAAGCCTGAAGTCGCTGGGTGTAGACGGGGTTGCCTATCCTTGCGATCTTCAGTTCTAGCGGCTTGTCGTTCTCGTCTTGGGCAGGGCAGAACTCCACCCATTGCCCTTCGCTTGCCTTCTCAGTATCGGTCGCGATTCTATTCAGTCGTGCCATGTCTGTCCTTCATGGTTAGTGGTTAAGTGAGGCTGGTGCCCTTGGCGATCTTGATGGTAGTTCCATCAACGCCGGTGCTCGGGTTGTATTCTAGCGAGTTTCGATACGCCTGGAACTCAACTTCGACGATTACGTCTTCGCTCTTGCCTGGGGTCGTGTGGTTTGCGCTGGTGAACTGCACGCGAGGAAGGTCGAAGATGTAACCGTTGCCAGCCGCATCCTTGACGTAGATCGCAAGGCTTGAAGCCGTGTCGTTCAGTGCTTTGTCCACGAGTGCTTTGTTGGTCCTCGTTGCTGCCGCACCGTCTGCATCGCTGTTGTAGTAGCAACGGAAGCTGCCAGTCACACCAATGTCGCCTCGTCCTGGTGCAGAGGATGGGCCAATGCTGCCGATCGTCTTGCGCTGTCGAAGGTTCGGCGTGACCGTGAGGCTGAAGTCCAGAAGCTGGAATGGGTTCTCTGCCCAGGGGTGATCAGTGCCCGCGCCCGCTGCGATGTCTGTGATGTCGGTGTCGCCCTCCCAGAACTGCATGACATCAGCAGCAGCCATTGGCGAAGTGGTGGCTGATGCGTTGTGATTGCTGCCGGGGTGGGCACTTTCGCTAGTAGGCTTCTTGCCCTCCATGCTGAAGCTGTATGTGATGATGCCAGTGGTGGGAACGGTCAGATCCATCGAGTTCGGCGACATGCCCGAATACTGCTCAACCTCATCCGTGTCGTCACTGTCTTGGCGACAGATTGTGAAGCTGGAGACTGTCTTGCCGTTGTGGTACTCGGTCAACGGTGTGAAGACTGTCGAGGCGGCAGTTGCGGTTGCGACGGCATTGCCAATGACGTAGATCCGCGTGTCTGATGCGCTCGTGATCTTGTAGACCTTGCGATTGGCAGCCGCGCCGTTCGAAACTACGATCCACATCCCAGTCTGGAAAGTTGCGAACGGCGTGCCTGATGCTGCGGCGAAGTATCCGGGGACATCACCTGTCGCCGTCACCGACGAGGTGCTAACAGTCTGTGGCAAAACAGTAGTCGCAGCACCGAGCATCGAGCCAGCGGCGAGCGTGTTGAACACGACATCAGAGCAAAGCTCGCCAGAGATCGTGCCGCCGCCTTGCGCGTCGGTTCGGATCATCTCTGTGATCTGACCATCAGACCTGATGGCGGAGCTTTCGGTGTACTCAAGGTCTGGCGACAGATCCTCGGAGGTCATACGAACCTCGGTGTAGCTACCCGCACCACTAGGGACGGTGCCGTACGTAGTCTCGGGTGCGAGTCGAAGTTTAATTCCAGAAGTGACAGTCATTGCGCGACCTCCTCAAGTCGATATCGAATGTTGCAGTTTGTTTGCCACCACTGATTGCGGCGACCAACGGTCAAGAGTGATGGTGTCTCGTAGACGACACCCGTGTCGGTGATTGCTCGGAACTTCTGCACAATAGTGTCAGCAAGCTCTAGCGGTGCTTTGTTACCCAATCCAAGAGGCGAAAAGATCATCGCAGTCGCAGTGCCGACCGTGCGTGCCCACGCATCTGCGCCTGCGCCGATAACTTCTGTCGCGCCTGTATTGATGCTGAAGTGAATCCACTGCGAATCGCTTGGTGGCTTGGCTGGGTCGTTGTCGTAGAGGACCGTGTTGTTGCTGACGCTGCCAGAGCGACCGAACAGCGTGTTGAACCTTGACCGCACTGAGTTGAAGGATGCTTCGCGATCCAGCAAGCTCCAGCCTCCGACGTTGGCTTCGCGATCAACAATGTCATCACTGTAGAACGGTGTCTCGGCGACCATTTCCCACGACTGCTCTGCGCGTCGGTAGTCACCAGTCGATGTGATGCCGTAGCGAATGGCACCATCACTGACGCGGTTGAACGCCACGCGAACAGCGTCACAAACGCGCAAACTCAAGCCGTCGCCTTGCCCTAATGGCCCGTGAACAATTGCACGCAAGATGCCGCGCTTGCGGTATGTGAGCTTGCCGCCGAAGCCCACCAGTTCGGTGTCGGTGTCTTGGATACTGCACTCGACCCAAGCTGAGTCTGATGGCGGGATCTCCTTCTCGTTGTCGTAAACAACGTGAGACACAACCTCAGTCGCAACCATCTGAGCGTTGAACCTTGACCTGATCGAGTTGTGCATGCCTTCATACGCGCCAACGTCCGCTGCGACAACGCTTGGTGCGTATCCACCAGTTGTCAACTGACTGATGGGCGGCGTTAAACTCAGGTGAGCAGTTGTCGCTATCGATGGCAGCTTGCCAGACGTTGACAACGCGACCACACCTGGAGCAAGTGACAGGTTGCCGGAAACAACGAGCGACGGAACATTGCCAGACGTTGATAGTCCAACCGATGCTGGAGTCAGCCCGATGTTGTTGGATACTGAGACAGTTGCAACATTGCCAGACGTTGACAACGCGACAGAGCCTGGAGTGACGGCTATGTGATCCGAGGTTGCAACTGATGCAGCAAGCGCAGCCGTGACAAGTGCAAGCCGAAGAGGCGTAACGGTGACGCTAGCCGTCGCAGCGACCGCAGGCGCAAACAGTGCGGTGACCAACGAACCCGTCGCAGGCGTGACGCTGATGTGATCCGTCGCAGCGACAGCAGGCAAACTGACAACGCTGACGTTGTCAATCGTGATGTCGGTCGCTCCTGAGTTGTAGAAGTAGAGGAAGCCTGTGGTGCCGTTGTTGACAACGGCCATCGAGTGTGTCCCGATTGACGTAGGCATCGTGTAGATGACCGAGTCACCATCGAACCGGAATCTGGTGGCTCCACTCGTGCGTGCAGTAACATCTAACGAGACTTCTAAGGTGTCTCCTTGGGTGGATGCGTAGCCATTCTGGCGGATATAGTCTGACCCGGTAGCCGTGACTATCTGACACTCACCGCCATCCATACTCGTGCCCGGCGTGAGTTGCTCCCACTCGGCCGTCAGTTCCGTGACGCTAACGTCATCGATTAGGGCGTTGGTTGCATCGTTGTAGTTTCGCACCTTGACGCTAAGGAGGGTCGTTGTGGCAACCACTACGAGGTTGACGGCAACAAGATCCTGACTGCCATTGAGGTAGTCGTTCCCCTGGCTCGTTGAACCAACCGTGACGGTAGAGTTGCCACCAGTCTTGGTAATCTGGAGCCGGTAGGACTTGCCCACCTCGACAGCCATCGTCTGGTAGACTGCGCCCTGGTTTACTGTGGTGCCTGTCGGGTTGACTAGCTCTAGTTTACCTGTGGCGTTCCACTGACTGCTACCAGTGCCGATGGATGTGTCCGGCCAGCTTGTGATGCCAGCATCGAACGTGCCATTCGTGACTAGCTCGGAGCCAGTGCTAAGGACTTCACGGAGGCTAATGTTATCGACCAGAGCCGTTGACCCTGTGTCATCGTAGTTCCGTAGCGTGACCCACAGGGTAGTCGATGTTGGCACAACTAATACGTCAACGGGATCAGTGCTATTGCCTGCGTTGTGGTAGGTCGAGTCCAGGAGGGCAGTGCCAAGGTAGATGAGACAATTGCCACCACTTCTATCCGCCGTAAACCTGTAGGTCTGGCCGATCACGACGGTCATGGACTGGGATGCTATGCCCTCATCGGAGAACGCTATCGGAGTGATTAGCCCTATCTGAAAAGAGGCCCACGCGATGCTACCCGTAAACTCCGAGTTGTTCGCCCAGCTTGTGATGCCAGCATCGAACGTGCCATTCGTGACTAGCTCGAACCCGTAACCAGTATCGAAGCCGCCATCAGTTACTAGCTCGGCACCAACAACCAATGCAGCGGTTGCTGGCGTGACGCTGATGTGATCCGTCGTCCCCACAACAGGCGGATCATCGATCGATCCAGTCACCAGTGACAAGGTGCCTGGGGTCACCTCGACCGGGTCCGTCGCGGCGGCAGACTCGACGATGAACGGCTGTTGCGATCTCTGCGCCACGGGCACCGCACCACCAAAGGTGCCGTTGGCA
>ERZ890604.49-NODE-49-length-43675-cov-5.943191_pt1 | contig 43675 bp, 39 predicted proteins | sample MGYA00521097_ERZ890604 | MGnify/ENA primary metagenome ERZ890604 (study PRJEB32303, sample SAMEA104408625) | aquatic metagenome | biome: Brackish water; feature: Chemocline; material: water | place: Baltic Sea | collected 2014-10-26T21:54:00 | depth 120 m ... | reverse complement strand
CACCCTATCCTACACTCTTTCCCTACACGACGCTCTTCCGATCTTCGGCCTGGCAAAGAATGGTGTAAAACTCGCTGGTAAGAACCGATACTCGGCTGTGCGCGATCACATTTGCCTTGGCTGCGCCGCCTGTATCACTAGTTGTGAACAAGATGCCATCTCTATGATACCTCGCGAAAATCATACCCAACCATCAATACCGAACAAGAAGCGCGACTTGTTTGTCCAAATTCTGCGCGAGAAGGGACGACTGACACCGTTTGTCATTAGCCGAGCGAAGAAGACCGTTAAGAAATGGGTGGGAGTGGCGAAGTAAAAATGATACTCTTTTTTGCATCATTTCATATTTTACTGTAAACCATCCTCGAAACCAAAGGGAGATTGAATGAATTTAATCTTCAAAAGAAACAAAATTAGTCCTTTCTACAGGCACATCAACGTAGGGTGCCTGCTAATAGTCCTCTGCCTGATCTTGTTCGCCAATCCAAGAGAACAATTAGGTGATGTAAATAACGACGGCAGTGTCAATGTGGTTGACATTGTTATGATTGTGGATATCATTCTCACCGATGGCATCGAATACGGTGATTACGAACTCTGGGCCAGTGACGTGAACGAAGATGAAACCACCGACATCAGCGATATTGTCATCATTGTAGAATGGATACTCTACCCACCCGAAATTACTGAATGCCCCGACGATTATTCTCCATGTTTTGATGATACAACTCAATGTTGTATGGATACTACGAGCCACAACTTTACTTGGACAATAGACACACTAGGCACAAATGGATCTTATTTGAGAGATGTTGCAATTATATCTGAAGATAACATCTGGGTAGTTGGCAATATTGTAACAGAAAATGGGGAGTACAATGCCGCCCGTTGGAACGGAATGGAATGGGAGTTATTTGGTATTTATAGCAATACTGCAAATTTGTACAGTATTAAATATTTTTCAGAGGATGATGTTTGGGTAACTTCATTTGGATTTCCATTGCACTGGGATGGAAATGAGTGGACCTTATATCATCTACAAAATATGGGATTACATGTTTCTGTTGGATATGCTAATTGGGGTACTTCCTCCTCCAATTTGTATTTTGTCGGTTATCAAGGTGCAATAGTCCATTACGATGGTGAGAGTTTTGAGCAAATGTCCAGTGGTACAGAAGTTGAGTTACTTGACATAGCTGGTTATCATAATGATGAAACCGGAACAGAGATTGTTTGGACGGGTGGATATGATTCTTATGGAAATACAGACCTTTTGGTTTATGAGAATGGTATTTGGCAGCCTGTCTATGATGCAAATTCCTATAAGGATGTATTTCGACCCGATTCGTTATCAGGTAGCATTGGTGGTTTGTGGAGTTCAGATTCAAATTTGTACGTAAGTACCACATGGGGATTATATAAATGTCCAATTAACACAAACGGAGAAGGCAACATAATGTGGCAGGGAGGTGGAGCTGCACCAAAGAAAGTCAGAGGTACAAGTGACAATAATATATTTTTTTACCGATCTGGTACAGAAATACGACACTTTAATGGATCAACCTGGCATTTGTATAGCGAATTAGTTAATCCCATTGATATGATGAATTCGCTTGATGTTAAGGATGATATCGTAGTTCTCGTAGGGTATCGATATTACAATCCAATACAGAATTGGGCCGTAATTATGAGAGGGGTTAGAAATTAATGACGAGTCTAAAACGAAAAACAATGTTAGTTGAATGATGTATGTTTTATGTACTGTCATGCTTTTTCTAAAATTGAATGTGTAAAACTATTGGTTTTACCCTGTACAGCACAAATGGATTTATTGAGAGGATGTTTTCTAGCAGAGATATGGGGAAACCCAGAAAAAATTACTGAAACACTGACAGACCCAAAACCTTCTTTCCTTAATTCACGGGTAAAGTTCCAAACTCTGTCAGTATTGAACTGAATCTATTGGTCGGTTTTGTCAGAACCGATTGATCAGATCCAATCCCCGGCGAATAGTATTCGCCAGATCGGAATTTCCCTGTGCGCGATCGAATAATTCTTTTTCTAATGGATGACGCCAATCTGGTGTGGGTGTCATTGATGCGACAATCTCAAGGATTTCCATATTCAACAACCAGTCGTCGGGATGACTTTTAGATATCATTTTATAGATTTTGCGAAGTTCTTCCAAATGGTGTTCACCGGATTCCCGCATTTCCCGGACCCGCCGGTATAGGTCGATGCGGTCATGTTTGTTGTCTGGGCCGTTTGTCAAAGGTTGTGGTGGATGATTTTTCTGTACTCCATCATCCATAAAAGGCGCGTAGGATTGCCAATCTGATGGTCCGCCGTTCACGGATATAATTTTTTCACCCGCCGCCATATCGTAGTAGCCCCATTCCGGCTTGAACAAGATCTGATCACCATATGTGACTGTGCATTCATCAAATGTCAGTAATATCACCACTTCTGACTCTTTCAGGACACAAGTCAATATTCCCTGAACCTGCACACCGCTGGCGAAACTGATCTTCACTTCCTCATTGTATTTTAAATCCTCAAACTTTCGATCTGACTCTGAATTTTGCGAGATATCCACAATGTTACCAACGGGTGTGCCATATCCTTCGGCATGATAATCGCCGCCATGTCCGGGGATTTGCTCCGTTTGGGTGCACAGCTGAACCGGACCCATGTATTGCAGGTATATCGGTTGCTTGTTTTCATCCAAAATGACGTTTGCCAGCACACCAGACACCCTAATACCGCTATCCATCACGGCAGTAGTGACTGTCTGAGCTTGTTTGGCTTTAGCCAATCCCTCTACACCACCCGTTCGACACGCCAGAGTACTGGTAAATTCTTCGAGAACATCAGTGAGTGTCTGGAAATCCGGCGTCACAAACAACTGGGGCTGCGGTTCGGTGATATCGTATGAATGGTTAATGCAATCGATAGAAAAAGGTAATTTCTTCACCTTATCTGCGAGACAGTTATAGCTCTCGCTGACAGAAGAAAGTAGTCCCGCGCCATAAATTAGTGGGCGATCCAACGAACCGATAAGCCCATACTCTACCGTCCACCAGTTCATACGGGACATGTATGCAGACTCGCTGATATAGCTGATATTTAGGACAGCATCTTCCAGCGACACTTCGGCATTACTAATATCATCTGTTGTTGAGGCGGGATTTTCTTTGATATCCGATAGTTCTCGAATGGCATTGTACAACAGCATGTCTTCTTTGCTGGCGATGGCTTTTGATGCCACTTCACCATAATTTTTGAGGTATGCAGCATAGTCCGGGTCGGCGATAATGGGTGCATGTCCGGCTGCTTCATGAACAATATCCGGTGCGGGAGTGTATGTGAGATGTTCCAGTGATCGCATATCCGCGGCAATGGCAAGTACGCCCAACGATTGTAGTTCCATAAATGCTGAAGGGGGTATAAATCCCCGAACACACGCTGCACCCCATCCGAAAACTGACAGTTTTTGGTCTATTTCCTCGATACGAGGGATTCGATCTATTTCAATTCCACAGGCAGCCAACCCATTCAGATAGGCGGGATGAGCGGTCTGCTGAAAGAATTGTCGGGATATCCGCATGATAAACCGCCAGCAGGCATGATCGATGGCTGAATACCGATCGTAATCCTGTTCAACGATGTACTTTTTCAGATGCGGTGGAATAGATTTCCAAGTCATGGCATTAATATTCCATTCCTACAGAAACACCGAAATTAATGTGCGCGAATTTTTCTGATTTCATTTGATCTCTGATAATTGTCATTCTGGTAAAAACGAAATGATAGCCGGAATTGTCTGAATAAGAATTGCAGTGAATCCCATGTTTGAAACTACAACGGTTTTTGAAATTGTGAAAATGGTTCAATTGCTCTGGATGGAACATCATCAACATCGGAGGTCGGTACTCCTTTGTGGAAACAATAAAAATTCATCTAAATTAAGCGTTCATTTTTTAGTAATATCACCATGATTCGTCAATTGACATAAAGTAAAATTTCTATTCCACCTTCGCAGAAATCTATCCGGATAATGTGAGGGCAAAAACCAATGATAAAGAGAGTCTCGTTGAAGTCATGACCAAATCTAAAATCTATTTATCTGTTAACTAATTTTGAAGAAGATAACCATCAATTACATTAAGCGGTTAAAGAGCGAAGAGCAGCCCTTTGCCACCCTTACCGCTTACGATTACACATCGGCTAAAATCGTTGATGCTACTGACGTACCCATTATTTTAGTTGGCGATAGTGCCGCCATGGTGGTGCTGGGATATGAAACCACTATTCCTGTAACAATGGATGAAATGATCATGCTTACATCGGCGGTTTGCCGAGGCACACAGCGCGCGCTGGTCATTGCAGATCTTCCCTTCATGTCATATCAGGCGTCCATTACCGATGCACTCCATTCAGCCGGCAGGTTTATGAAGGAGGCGGGGGTTTCTGGCGTAAAACTGGAGGGCGGCATACGAATGATTCCTCAGATTCGTGCACTGGTGGATAATGGCATTCCCGTCATGGGACATATCGGCTTGACGCCGCAGTCTTTTCATCAGTTTTCCGGGTATACAGTGCAGGGGAAGTCCGTCAAATCAATCGAAAACCTCATCGCTGATGCCCATGCTGTTACTGAAGCTGGAGCATTTTCACTGGTACTTGAGGGCATTCCGGCAGAAGTAGGAAAATTGATTACGGATCAAATCTCCATCCCCACCATCGGGATTGGTGCCGGTCCCTACTGTGATGGACAGATACAGGTCTTTCATGATATTTTGGGATTGTATGGTGATTTCATACCCAAACATACCAAACAATTCGGGAAGATCAGCGAGCATATCACTGAGGCAATCCAGGCCTATATCCAACAGGTGGAAAACCGTTCTTTTCCCGCTGAAGAAAACAGTACTCATTTGAGCACATCCGTTCTGAAAAACTTATCCTCCAAACAAACATGAACATGATCACCAAAATTGATGAACTACGGAAATGGCGCAACGCTGTTTCCGGTTCCGTCGGATTTGTCCCTACAATGGGTGGCTTGCATGATGGACACTTGTCGCTGGTGAAGGCATCCAATGATACCTGTGACAATACGATCGTCAGTATTTATGTGAATCCGGCACAATTTTCTCCCAATGAGGACTTATCCAACTATCCTCGTGATCTGCAAACGGATATTGAAAAGTTGGGCAAGTATTCTGTGGATGCCCTCTTCTTTCCTGATGATTGTCAGATGTACCCGAATGGATTTTCTACTTCTGTTTCAGAAAGTCAACTATCGTCAAAGCTGGAGGGAAAAAGCCGACCTACTCATTTTGCAGGCGTCACTACCATAGTATCCAAACTGTTCAATCTGGTAAACCCAACACATGCATTTTTCGGAAAAAAAGACGCCCAACAACTTCGTGTCATTCAAAAAATGGTAACCGATTTAAACTTTGATATCAATATTATACCGTATGACATTGTCCGTGAGACCAATGGATTGGCAATGAGCAGCCGGAATAAGTATCTTTCATCCGAAGAGCGTCGGCGAGCCGGGATCATTAATGAAGCACTGACAAAAGCCCGGGAGCTGCTGAATCAAGGTGAACAATCCACTGAAGAAGTCAAACTGTTCATCAGTGACAAAATTTTATCTGAACCCTTGTCCAAAATAGATTATGTGTCGATTGCGGATCATGTGACATTAGATGAGGTTTCCGGTCTAGTTCAAAGTGACGTTCTGGTAAGCGTGGCGATATTTTTCGCAAAAGTGAGATTGATTGACAATTTTGAATTTATGATCCGGGATTGATCCATGTCTGTTTCTGCAGCGTCAGACTTTCCGCACCGACATTTCCACTTCAACTTTTTCATCGTCATTTTTGTTATCCTGCTGCTACCCACATGCACACGAGTACCCGAATCCAGACAACTCAACTTGGTGTTATATGGCGATCCGAGCAGCCTTGATCCTGCATTTGCCACTGATGTTCGTACCGGTCAGGTTTGTGCCTTACTGTACGATAATCTGGTTCGGTTTGGACGTGGCACAGAACTGATCCCATCTATCGCTAAAAACTGGAGCATTGATTCAACCGGTACCCTGTATTATTTTGATCTTCGCTCGGACGTTCAATTCACAGATGGTACACCACTTCGCGCAAATCATGTAAAATGGGCATTCCAGCGCCTGATGGACCTTGAAACTCAATCCCATCGAACCTGGTTATTTCGGAACGTATTGGGCGTGGGGGAATTTCAATCCGGGGATACCAATGAGATTATCGGCTTTCTCGCCAAGGATGATTCTACGTTTTCCATCCAATTGACTGAACCATTCGCGCCGTTCATCGGATTTATCGCTATGCCGTCTGCTTCAATTGTATCCAAAGACAAGGATGGTAATCTGATGGGTACTGGACCCTGGATACTCACTCAATGGGTTCATGATGGTCACTTACTGTTCGAACGAAACGATCAGTATTTTGATGGCGCACCTATCCTCGAAAAACTGAAAATCCGTGTTTTACCAGAAGCGCTTCCCCGGTCGGCAGAATTTATCACAGGCTACCTGGATATCATGGAAATCCCCGAACCGGAATACGATCTGTGGGCAGATGATCCAGAATGGGCGCCCTACATTCATCTCAAGGACGAGCTGAACACTTATTATATCGGATTGAACTGCAGTCGACCACCCTTTGATGACATTCGTGTTCGCCAAGCCGTAAACTATGCGCTGGATATCCCCGCCATCATTCAAGCAGTGAATCATGGAAAGGGCACGCTTGCTGCCGGACCCGTGCCTCCCGGGTTGCTCAATAGTGTATCACCCGAACCATATGGGTATGGACCGGAAAAATCTCGCAAATTACTTCGGGAAGCCGGATTTGAAAATGGTCTTGATGTGGAACTCTGGCAAGGGCAGGCACCTGAACTCATGCTGATCACTGAAGCCATCCAGGCACAACTGGCAGAGGTGGATGTGCACGTGAAGATCATTCGAAACGATTGGAATATGTTCAGCCAAGCAGTGGTTCAGGGTAAACCGGATATGTATTACCGATCATGGTGGGCAGATTATCCCGATGCGGAAAACTTTTTAGCGCCATTGTTTGATTCCGGGGTGAGCCTGAAAAGATGGACGCGATACACGAACCCTCAGCTAGATGAAATCATTCTGGGATTGCAAACAGAAACGGATGATGAACTCCGACAGGAATTGGCGATTCACGCCAATCAAATCCTTCATGATGACGCCCCATGGATTTACCTGTGGCATTCACAAACAGCCACGATCGTCAACCCCAAATTACAGGGATGGCAGCCCAGCCTCATGTTCAATGCAGAAAAATATACGCGAGTGGGAAAGGAATAATCCTTCGGACTTGACTTAACCACACGCAGTGTGTTGAGTTAAGGATGAACCAGAAGTCAATCAAAATGATTCCCCGGATATCCCCCGGCACCCCCTTTTCAACGATGGTGATTTATAGACAATTGATTATCGTCAAGGGGGATTTTTGATGGTTGACCGTGACAATCGTACATCCTAATTTCAGGGATGGCAACCCAGTCTCATGTTCAATGCAGAAAAATATACGCGAGTGGGGAAACGAATAGAGTAGGAAGGCGGGGATAGTAACTTTGATATCCACATTTGCGGATGTATTTTGAATAAGAGGTTAGAGTACCGTAAAAATCAAAATGTAATAGATCCCCGTGAATATAAATACACCCCCAGCAACAAAACGCATAACCTTTTCAATTTTGGCTATTTTATTATAAAATACACCTATTTTGGTGGCAGCGAACGCCAATAAATAAGTGAATAAAATAACAGGCAGCCCTGTCCCAAATGCAAATATAATTGGCAAATATAGACCATCGGCGCTCGAAATTGTCATCGGAATTAACATTCCAAAATACAAGGCACCACTGTAAGGACAAAATGCCAATGCAAACACGGCCCCGATCAAAAAAGACCCCAATAAACCTTTACCATTAAATTTTTCCGATAATTTTTCTGTGAAACCAGATTTACCAAAGAAATTTAATTTTATTACATCGATCATTATCAAACCAATAATGATGAGCAAAGGACCTAAATATTTTTCTCCATTTTGGTTGAAAAACCGGGCAATCTGAAATTTACTTGCTCCAAAAAATAGAATCAATCCAATGATCGTATAACTAAAGGCTCGGCCCAGTGAGTAAATCAAACCACTCAAAAATACCATCTTTTTACTGGAAATATTTTTTGAAATAAATGCTGTTGCTGTGATGTTGGTGGCGAGAGGGCAAGGACTGATTGCTGTCATTAACCCGAGTACAAACGCCGAAAAAACAGGAATGTTATTGTTCTCAATTAACGAATTTAAAAACTCTAACATTATTTCATTTTGGACAATTGAACTTCTATTTTTTGCTTTAACTCTTCTGAAAAAGCGTTTTGATCACGCCCTTTCATAAAAGCAAAATCTGTAAGATTGTACTGTGTCTCTTTTTTGTCAATGATCACATTTAGGAAAAGAGAGGTTCCCGATGCTTCAAACTTTTCAGCCATTTCGTAATTTATTTCTTCGTCTACATTAACAGTCTGAAATGTGATTTTACCACTTTTTAATTCGTTAGCAAAGTATGTGTTAAGCGTATAAACGGTGTTTGATTCAATGGCATTACAAGTCATGCATCGGTGTGTAGAATGAAAATCAATGACTTCTATTTTATTGGTCAAACTTTCATTCTTAACTTGTTGGTATTGCGCTTTTTTATCACAAGAAAATAGCATAAGGCTCAATGCTACAATTGATAAAATTTTTAAATACTTCATTGTTTACTCCAATCGTTAAAAAATTATATTAAATAAATATCCCGAGATGATAATGCAAAGGGTCACCACTGTAAAGAAAATACCGATTAATTTGAATGTCATTACCTTTTTCAAAAGCATTGCTTCGGGTAGAGAAAGACCGACAACGCCCATCATAAAAGCGATAGCTGTTCCGAGAGGGATACCTTTAGCAACCAAGACCTGAACTACGGGCAAAATACCCGAAGCATTAGAATACATTGGCACTGCAATCACCGTCGCCAAAGGTACTGCAAATAAATTATCCCTGCTCATATTATGTTCAAAAAATCCTTCGGGTATATATCCGTGCATTAATCCACCAATTGCAATTCCGACAATTACGTACGGAACGACTCCTTTTAAAATTATTAAAACGTCATTCCAAATAACTGGCAATCGTTTATTAAGGGGTTGTTTTTCTTCTTGAAAAGTGTTTTGTTCGCGTTGAGCATTTGCCAGTATTTCTTTCACCCAAGGCGTCAATAATCTTTCTAATTTTAGTCGTTGTAATATTACTCCTGAAACGGTTCCGAGCAATACACCACTGACCACATAAACGATAGTGGTTTTAACTCCAAAAAGTCCGACAAATAACCCAATGGCTACTTCATTAACCAGTGGAGAGGTAACCAAAAAGGCAAACGTCACACCAAGAGGAATGCCACCTTTTACAAAACCAATAAATAGCGGGACGGATGAGCATGAACAAAAAGGGGTTACCACTCCGAACAAACTCGCCATTAGATATTCAGAACCATAAAGCACTTTTTTTGAAAGAAAATTTCTTACTCTGTCAATCGGAAAATAGCTATTTATTATCCCCATCAAAAAGATGATCACGAAGAGTAACAGTAATATTTTGACGGTATCGTAGATGAAAAAATTTAGTGCTTCCGCCAAATGACTTTCTTTGTTCATCCCGAAAATATCGGACACTATCCAATCTGCTATAATTTGTATCCATTGAAACATGGTTCAGACAATAATTATCAGCGGCTATCATCCGAACAACAGTTGCCCACACTATCATTCGTTGAATCGTGGGCGTGTAATAATAAATCTTTTATTTCAGCCTTTGTGGGAACTCTTCCTTTGATTTTAATTTCTTCATTAATTACTATCGCCGGAGTATTCATTATTTTATAGTTCATAATCTCCATGATGTCTTCTACTTTTTCGATGGTTGCATCAATGTTGTTTTCTTTTACAACTTCCTCTACAATAGCTGCCGTTTGTTTACACTTGGGGCAACCAGTTCCGAGAATTTTAATGGTTTGGCTCATAATTATATTCTTTATGTTTTTGGTAAATAAGCGATTGTGTAATCATGTTTTTTGAAAAATCATTTGAAAAAAGACTCAAATAAAAGTTTCGCCTTTGTCCAGTTTTCTTGATTTATACAGTATTTTATTTTGGGGGGTTTAAGTTCGCCTTGAATCAGGCCTGCGTCTTTCAATTCTTTTAAATGTTGGGATATCGTAGATTGGGCCAGCGGAAAAACTTCAACCAAATCCCCGGTAAAACAGCAAGACTGATTTTCTAAGTACTTTAATATTTCAATGCGAGTTGGATGTCCAAGAGCTTTGGCAAAGCGCGCCAACTCTTCTGTGTCATCATTATAATTTATTATTTGTAAAGCTCTTCTCATCCCTTATCGCAAATATACGATTGATTGTTGCCACAGAAAAACCCCCATGGTCTTTGATTTGCATTAGAAAAGTGTGCGGAGGGACTTCTGAATTACTTACGGATTTACGCGTTCCCGAATTGCTCGTCTAACCTGATCCAGAGATATCCGCTCCTGCTTGGTGGTATCGCGGTCCCGAAGGGTGACGGTATTATCTTCCGCAGTTTGGTGATCTACGGTGATGCCAAAGGGAGTGCCCGCTTCATCTTGCCGACGATAGCGTCTGCCGATGGAGCCACCTGAATCAAAAAATGAACTGAATTCTCCGCGAAGATCTTCCACAATTTTCTTCGCCATTTCGGGCTGCCCAAGTTTGTTAAACAACGGAAAGACTGCCACGGTAATGGGGGCCAGCTTGGGAGATAACCGCAATACGGTTCGTTTTTCACCTTCCACTTCATCTTCATAAAAGGCATCTGCCAAAACCGTGAGAAATGCCCGATCAACACCGGCAGAGGTTTCTACTACTGCGGGGAGGATATGCTTATTGGTGGTGGTATCGAAATAGGTGAGTCGTTTACCGCTGAATTGCTGATGTTTGTCCAGATCGAACGTTCCCCGATCGGCGATGCCTTCCAGCTCGGACCACCCAAAGTCAAACTGGTATTCCACGTCGTAACACGCGGATGAGTAGTGTGCCAGTTCATCTGATCCGTGGGGACGAAGCCGTAATTTGTCTTCGTTGATGCCCAACGATTTAAACCAGTTGAGTCGCTCCTGCGACCAGTATTCCAGCCATTTTCGGGCATCTTCGGGATAGCAGAAAAACTCCATCTCCATTTGTTCGAACTCGCGGGTTCTGAAGATGAAATTCCCGGTGGTGATCTCATTTCTGAAGGCTTTCCCCAACTGAGCAATTCCGAAGGGAAGTTTCTGCCGAGAGGTGGACTGCACATTTAGAAAATTTACAAAAATCCCCTGTGCTGTCTCCGGGCGTAAATAGACCACTGAACCGGAATCCGCCACGGGACCCATATGCGTTTTAAACATAAGATTGAACTGCCGAAGGTCGGTCCAGTCGCCCACTTTTTTGGTATGCGGATCGATGACGCCTGCCTGTTTCATTGCTTCACTACTAGTGCTTTCATTTTCAGAAAGTTTGGTAACAATCGCTTGAAATTTTTCTTCATCATTGGCAAAATCAGGGATCGTCTCTACGTACAGGCTTGTCAGTAAATTTTGCACCACTTCATCCGTCTGGTCTTCCAGTAAATGATCTAATCGGTAGCGTTTTTTTGATTCCTTATTGTCCACCAATGGGTCATGGAAATTTTCTACATGTCCACTGGCTTCCCAGGTGCGGGGGTGCATCAAGATGGCGGCATCCATGCCCACTACGTTTTCACGAGCAGTAACCATTTCTTGCCACCAACGGTTTTTGATATTCCGTTTCAGCTCCACTCCCAAGGGGCCGTAATCCCAGGTAGATCCCAGTCCGCCATAGATCTCGCTGCTCTGAAATACGAACCCACGTTGTTTGGATAAAGACGTGAGTGTTTCCAGAATGGTGCCATCAGATTTGATATTTGCCATGATTAATTCCTGTTTGAGAGGTGGGTTATAATTTTATTTCTTTTTTCGGGTAAATCGGCGCTTTGCGGGACCTTTTTCCCGTCTGGCCTGAATAAGAGTCAATGCATCTTCAAGGGTGACTTGATCCCCTGATGTTCCTTTCGGTAATGTGGCATTGACTTTTCCATCGGTGACATAATCCCCGTATCTGCCGGATTTAAGTTCCACCTGATCACCGCTTGCAGGATCATTTCCCAATACTTTCAGAGTCTGGGTGGCACTGGACTGTCCGGAAGCATTTAACAACTCCACAGCCCTTTCAAGTGTCAACGCCAGAAGATTGTCGGGCGGCATGACTTTCCGGTTTACGCTCCCACATTTGATATACGGGCCGTATCTGCCCAAGTCTGCCATCACATCATTTCCATCGTGTTTACCCAGCGATTTGGGGAGGGATAACAATTGGATCGCCATTTCATGAGATACAGATTCCGGATCCATTTCAGGCAACAGTGATTTCATTTTGTCACCGGCCTTTAGATAATAACCGAATCTACCATTTAACAATTGAATGGACTCTCCATTTTCCGGAAAAGTACCCAAAATTTCAGGTTCTGCATTTTTGTGAATAAACATGTCTGTGACGGAAACAGGCGTCAATTCGCTTGGGACAAAATCTTCTGGCAATGTGACGTTCTGGCCGTCATTCTGCAGGTAAATACCGTATCTTCCAATTTTCAACGATACTGGATTACCGTCTTTATCAGATGTTTCCAAGATCTGACGCGAAAGGTTTTTATCATATTCCTGATCCAGCTCTGCCTTTAATCCGAGATGTTCATTTTGTCCAAAATAGAAACCGTTCAGAAATTTGCCCGCATTCATTTCAGCCAGGGAAATGCTGTCTAATTGGTCTTCCAGCCAGGCAGTAAATTGAAGATCCACCAAATCAGTGAAATACTGTTCCAAAAACTGTACGACGGCATAGGCGGTAAATGTGGGAATCAGAGCGCCTTTGACTTTGTTTGCATATCCCCGTTTCTGGATAAGCTCCATGATGGATGCATAGGTTGACGGTCTGCCAATACCCAGAGATTCCATTTCTTTCACCAGCGATGCTTCTGTATATCTGGGTGCGGGTTTAGTCGTCTGACGAGTGGGGTCCAATGCCTTACAATCTACGGGTTGTCCATTGATCAACTTGGGGAGCAGCGTCTCCTGATCCTCCCGCGCCGCATTGGATTCGTCTGTACCAGAGACGTACACTTTCAGATATCCATGGAACTGAATAATCTTACCTCGAGCTTCGAAAATCGCATTCCCGTCTGAGATCAGTGCCGTGGTTGCTAACAATTGTGCGGATGCCATCTGACTGGCGATAGTCCGGTCCCAGATCATTTGATAAAGCTTTAATTCTAATCCCGATAATTCACCTTGTAGTTCTTCAGGCGATCGGAAAACAGACCCGGCAGGACGAATCGCTTCGTGTGCTTCCTGAGCGTTTTTTACTTTATTTTTATAATGGCGTGGCGCTTTCGGAAGGTAATCTCCACCAAATTTCTCTGCGATAATTGCACGGGCACCCGATATGGCTTCTGATGACAAATTCACCGAATCTGTTCGCATGTATGTGATGTATCCACCTTCGTATAGATGCTGGGCGGTACTCATAACTTGCTTCGAGCTAAGGTGCAGTTTTCGCACGCCCTCTTGTTGAAGGGTGGATGTAATAAACGGTGGCGATGGATGAGAAACCGCCGGTTTTTGGACTACCGATTGGACTTTCCAATCATGAGCCAACCAGTCCGTTGAGAATTTTTTTGCAAGCGTTTCGGTAAGTATCAGGCGGTTTTTGACGGATAGCTTTCCGGTGGTGCTGTCAAAATCTTTCCCTCGGGCAACCTTCTGATCGCCGACGCTGATCAAGATGGTGGAAAAGGGATCATCTCCATTCAGGAATGTGCCGGTGATTCGCCAATATTCACTTTCAATAAAGGCTGCGCGGAGTTTTTCCCGATCGACGATAATTTTAATGGCGGGGCTTTGAACCCTTCCTGCGGATAGCCGGGATTTTACATTATACCATAGTTTTTCGGAGACCAGAAATCCAAACATGCGGTCTAAAATTCGTCGGGTTTCCTGTGCGCTAACCAAATTTTCATCGATGGTTCGCGTATGGCTAAATGCCTCAGTGATGGCTTTTTGAGTGATTTCATGAAATACAAGTCTTTTCACCGGAATGCTGGGTTTGAGAATTTGAAGCAGGTGCCAGGCAATAGCTTCTCCCTCACGATCCGGATCAGTTGCAATGTACAATTCACTCGCGCCATCCATCGCTTTTTTAATGCTGGCTATCACCTTTTTTTTATCCGGGGAGACCACATATTTGGGTGTAAACCCATTATCGATGTCGATACCCAGATCACTCTTTGGCAAATCCCGCACATGTCCAACCGATGCTTCCACGTTATAGTTTTGCCCAAGAAACCGCTTCAGCGTTTTCGCCTTTGAAGGGGATTCCACGATAATCAAATGTTCAGATTTATTGTTCATATTGGGGGCGAATTTAAACCCGGTAAAAAACAATCTTCCAAATCTTAAATCATTACAATTCGTTCAGAAAGGATATTTCTGACGTGAAATGTTTTGAAGTTATTGTTTTATTGGTAAAACGGCAATCTAGTATTAGTCTTGTTTAGTTTACTGGCGAGTTATTTATTCAAGGTCTTTGTACCCACTGTGTTCAAATGTTTTTATTGGATACATTTTTCTAAACAATGTATTTTTCGATAATTATGACACCGAGATTAAATAATATTGCTATACAATCTGTGAGAGATTATCAAAACAGTACCGCGAAAAATTCGAGGAAACACACTCCTAGAATACCGAATCCTAAACTGATGGACCTGGTCGGAGATGCCTTGCGTATCGAGCTGGTAAAGCGGGCAACATGGCACACGTTTCGACACAGTTTTGCTACCCATTTTCTAGAAAATGGGTATGACATTCGAACCATCCAGGAATTATTAGGTCATAATAGTTTACAAACAACAATGGTTTACACCCATGTGATGAACCGCAGGCCAATGGGTGTTAAAAGCCCACGAGAAAGTTTCTAAAATGTTTATACGGCTGTTTAAGTGCGATAATCACTTTAGGGCAAATCGTATAAACATAGTTATGTCGATTTGTACATTAGGATTTGCATGGTTCATTTATGAATTTATTATAAAAAGAATTCCGTTTAAAAAACCATTGTTCGGATTGAAAAAGTAAATAACTAAACAAATACTACTAATTCAAGTAGTAATATATAAGAAGACAGCATGCATAAACAATCACCCTTTTTCCTAATTTTAATTCTCTTGTTCAGTTGTGCTGAAAACCTGACTGAAGTGAACACAGAATATGCCGATATAGTTATTCGTGGTGCCGTCCTAGAGATTGAATCAATTAAAACTTCTCACATTAATATATTGTGTCCGGACGATTTAATTGATGATTTTGGTGATGGAGACGTTAATGAAATGTTTATTAATTATTTTGATGATATTTTCCCTTATGCTATAAAGAAAAAATCAAACCTTGGCGGCGTCATATATAACAGCGGTGTAAATAGCCTAGATTCATTAGTCAATCAACCTCATTTCACCTTAATTATTGATCAGATGGATATTGCTACCGGTTATACTCATTCATATCAAGGTGGCTCAACAAAATATCTTGAGTTTGGCAATGTCAGATATAGAATTATAGACAATATTAAGAACAAAGAAATTATAAATGGAGTAACTAGAGTATCAAAAAATGGTGTTTTGGGTATCCAGGTTACTTCTGAAACTTGGAACGAATTAGCATTTTCACTAGCCCATGAAATAATTCTAAATAGTCCATTTTATGAATCAGGAAATTTCATTTATGATCAAGTCATTAATTCTGAAACCCAGGATATTGTTAACTATGAAAATAGTACGAATGCTGAATTAAATATTGATGACTTAACATTGCTTAGAAAGAGAAACTTATTTAACAGCAATATTAAATTTTCAATCTCTTACAACCAAAATTTCCATATCCGTGACAAAAACACCGGCGATCCCAATATACCTGACGAATGGGAAGATTTGGAGGAAGGGCCATCCGTGTCAAATTTTTATAAAAATGATTCAGGGTTCAATTTGGGATTTTCATATGGATTCTCAAACTCATTTACAACCTCATCAAATGATGGGTTTATAATAGGACTCAATTACAATCAACATAATTTAATTTCCAAAGATTCTGATATGGAGAAAATAGCAGGTCAAAATTTATCGATAACTCGGTTTACACCTTTTTTGGGATACACAGCAGAACTCAACAAAGATTCGAATTGGTACTGCAATATCGGCTACTCATTTAGGCATTATTTTGGATCAGGCTCTTTTTATCTAGACGGACAAAAAATTAATCTAAATAGTTATTATGACAATGTTACTTCTGTGTTTATCAGTTTAGGTGCGCATATAAGAATATCAAAGAAATACCCTATATTGCTTCAACCGGAGGTATCAATTGATGATTTCGGCTCTGTACATTTAAAAGATGTACGATATGACCCGGGGGGCACTTTTCATCTTGAAACCCCATTAAAATTAAGTGACACTTTTATCTCATTATCAATTGGAATGGTATACGAATTTGATGGATTCACATTCTTTAAATGATAATAATTGTCTAAAATAATTAAAAAGCGGGTTAATAAGGAGCGAAATGGTAATGTGTCGAATGGAAATTTGATTAAGAATACAGAGCTATATCGTTAGGTTTATATAAAATGTTTCATAAAATAAAACTAATTGTGTTTTTTACAATATTATTGATTTCATCATTTTTAATTGCTGACTGTCTATGCACAAAAACATTTATGAATATTGGAGTTAGAGTATTAGATGCTTATGATAATCCTGTAAATGATTTGCATGTTGAAACCAGATTTATTAATGAGGTAGAAACATCATCATTTGAGGTAGAAAGTTTGTTAAGAGATTATCACAAGTATTTCCCAGGTCAATACATAATTATTGGTGATGACTCCAGTCAAAAAGTAAGTGTAGAAGGCGATACTTTATTGTTTACCGGAAAAATGGACGATAAAATTGTATTCCAACAGCAATACATTGTCAAGTCTGATAGTTGCCACTGTCATGTTTACAAGGTGACTGGACCAGAAATAATTTCTATTGAAAACACCGCTGAATAAATTTTTATCACTTAACACTCGCTGCTACGGACGTGAAACGATAGTAGCGTGGAAATGAGGTTTGAAGGTTTAATTATGCTTATATTATTTATTATGAATTTTACAAATAACTTTCACGCCACCGGGCTGCCGCGTTGGGCCTGCATTGGTAGTGCAGTCGCGGCAACTGAGCAGAGGAGGAAATAACATGATTATAGCCAGATGGGTTTGTCTACTTGCCCTGATTCTCATGGTCGTCGGGTACGGATTCGGCTATGCGTTGGGCTACACCACGCTGGGTTATGGGTTGATGCACATCGGTGGCTTGGGTTCATTGGGCCTCTTGGCATGTGGTGTCGGGTACATTGCACACAGAAAGGGTTATAGGTACTGGCCAGCATTTTCCTTTGCACTATCCAGTTCGATTCTAATAGGTACCATTGGGGCATATTTGGTCCCATCTGTTGGAGATGGGGGTAGGCCTGCGGCTTGCGGTGGATCTTTGAGCCTCGTCATTGCTCTGGTCTTCTTGGTCATTTGGGCCATCAAAAAACGGCGAGTTGAAGTTGTGTCGTAACATGCTAGTGAGGTCTAACAAAGTGTTTAAGTACGTTCCGCCAGCAAACTGGCTCCACAGAGCTACCTCGTTAAAGTGCAAATCAAGGAATCAATAATTTGAAAATTATCTCAACAACATTTGTTCTAATACTTTGTAGCTTATCGATCAGCTGTGTTTATACGCCAAAAATATCCGGACCCAATTCAGTTGCATCACTTGAAACTATAAATCTTGGAAATGTTGATCAATCAATTCTCATTCGCGGAAAAGATACATCAAGGCCAATTTTACTGTTTATTCATGGAGGACCCGGAATGCCTATGATGTATATGGGTCACAAATTCCAGCGAACGCTAGAAGAACATTTCATTGTGGTTCACTGGGATCAACGAGGGGCCGGTAAGAGTTATTATTCCGATTTGGACCCTAATACAATTTTGATTAGTCAATATCTTGCAGATTCCAAAGAATTAGTTAAGTACCTCACGGATCGCTTTGACAAAGAGAAAGTGACTTTAGTCTGCCATTCCTGGGGCACATACATTGGATCAATTCTCGTACATGAAAACCCGGAGATGTTTGACGCCTATGTTGGAATAGGTCAGGTCGTTAACGGGAATAGAGCCAGATTAATTCAGCGAAAATTGCTGTTAATAGAAGCCCGAAAACGCAATGACTTAAAAGCCATACAGGAACTAGAAGAAAAAGGTGATTATATACTCGAAAAATGGTTGTTCAAATATGGTGGCGAACTGCACAATTCAAAATCCTGGGTCCCGCTTCTACTTTCTGGGTTGAAAGCTCCGGAATACAGCTTGACAGACGCACTAAACGTTCCACGGGGATCTTCATTCTCATCTAAACATCTACAGTATGATGTATACGATGAACAACCCCTGGACTCTCTTTTTCATAAGTATGATTTACCTATGTACTATTTTCAAGGCCGCTTTGATTTGACAACTCCATCAATTCTTGTTCAAGAGTATTTTGATACAATTGAGGCACCAAAGAAAGAATTATATTGGTTTGAAGGTTCTGCTCACTTTCCATTTTTTGAAGAACCAAAAGCTTTCAGTGATTCGTTGATCAAGGTTCTGAAATAATGCATGCTAACTAGCGCTGCCCCGATTGCTTTCCCGGCGATCAGTCGAGATTGAAAACTACGGACGCAAAAAGCTGGTAGCACGAAATTTGGATTTTGAGGAAAAAGTATGTTAGATTTATTCATTATGAAATGTACAAATAATATTCCCGACCTAATTGAGTAGGGCAGGCACTCCGTTGGGTAACAAAATGATTGACTATTCTACTAGATTGAGAAAAATTTTGGTAATCGGTATTTTTGCCATAGTATTGATTTCATCATTTTTAATTGCTGACTGCATATGTACAAAAATTTATATGAATATTGGAGTTAGAGTATTAGATGCTTATGATAATCCGGTAAATGATTTGCATGTTGAAACCAGATTTATTAATGAGGTAGAAACATCATCATTTGAGGTAGAAAGTTTGTTAAGAGATTATCACAAGTATTTCCCAGGTCAATACATAATTATTGGTGATGACTCCAGTCAAAAAGTAAGTGTAGAAGGCGATACTTTATTGTTTACCGGAAAAATGGACGATAAAATTGTATTCCAACAGCAATACATTGTCAAGTCTGATAGTTGCCACTGTCATGTTTACAAGGTGGCTGGACCAGAAATAATTTATATTGAAGACACCGCTGAATAAATTTTTGTCACCCAACACCCACTGCACCGGACGTGAAACGATAGTAGCGTGGAAATGAGGTTTGAAGGTTTAATTATGATTAGATTGTTTATTGTGAGTTTTACAAATAACTTTCACGCCGCAGAGCTATCTTGTTATAAAGCACGATGCATAGGAGGCAAAAATGAATAACGTACAATTAGTTAAAATCCCATTATTCTCATACCTGCTATTATTCCTCCTAATCTCATGCAAATCAGATTCTGATGAAGTTTGGGTTCATATTGATCCGGTACAATGCTTGGCAAATCCATGGGAACAAGAATGGTTAGAGAACAATGATTACGATTATGATGCTTATTATCAAAAATCAGATGAAGAAAAACAGGATGTCTTTGTTGGATATTTTCTGAATTTCGGATTAGTTATTTATGATATTTTTGAAACACATCCCTATGAACTTGTTTGCGGTGCATGCCCCTGCCCAAAAGGTAATAGATTTCACTGTCTCGTTGACGAAAGCAAACTAGCCATACTAGAAGAATTTGATTTTGTGTTTGATTGATACTGATTCATTATGTCGATCTTTCTAACTAGCACTCCACCGGACGCTACAAGCAGTACCGTCCTAGCCGTAACCCGTTGGGCTCCGGCCTACGGGGAGGCTGAAAATCATGATTTTATGGATATGAACAAAGTTTTAACTAAAATATTAATTGGAAGGAAGTAAATGAAAGAATTAATTAAAAAGAGAAATTTCTTTATGAGCGTTACATTTATGAGTGCACTTTTAACAGTAACTTTTTCGTTTGATAGCATCGGTATTCATTGGTTCTGGTCAGATAATATACCGGGGGCAATTGTGTTAGGAATCCTTGCCATAATACTTGGAATATTTTGGTTCCGTACACAAAGAAAAATCAAAGATTTTATAACTCAGTAGAATTATTAAATAGAATTTTTGTATTAATTTAGAAATAGAGCATTATCAAAAGTAAAATACCGCCTAACATGCGCTCCACCGGACGTGAAACGCAGGCAGCACGAAATTAAGGTTTTAAGGTTAAAAGATGTTAGATTTAGTCACAATGAATTTTAGAATAAACTTTCACGCCGCAGAGTTATCTCGTTAGGCTTAAACCTTTATTTGTTGCGTGTTGCGCAACTGCGGTATATTAATCCATGATTATATCGTTTAAACATAAAGAGCTTGAAAAGTATTACAAAACGGGCTCTACTGTGGGTATTCAATCTAATCATACTAAGCGATTGCGACTGATGCTTTCCGCCCTTGATACTACGCTTGATATCGATGATATAAATATTCCGGGGTTTCGACTGCATCAACTCAAAGGAGTAAGAGACGAAACATGGTCAATTTCTGTTAGCGGTAACTGGAGATTGACTTTCAAATTTACTGACGGCAACGGCAACGTGTTAAACTATGAGGATTATCACTAATGAATATGCACAATCCCCCTCACCCAGGTGAGTTTATTAAGGAAATTTTTATGGAGCCATTCGATCTTAGCTCTCGAAGGGTTGCTACCAATCTAAATGTATCACATTCTACTCTGACTAGACTTATCAGAGGCGACAGCAGCATCACTCCCGAGATGGCCCTGAGGTTGTCAAGAGTTTTTGGTCGTAGTCCTGAGAGCTGGCTCACTATGCAAGATAACTACTCCTTGTGGGTTGCAAAGCAAAATCTTGATTTATCTTCTGTTACCAAGCTCGAATTAGTTTCTACCTAACCCGCGCTACCACGGACCCTCTGATGACGGGCAGGCATGAAAAGCAGGTAGAGTGGAAAAAGAAATCAGAAAGACGAAGTGAAGTTTAGAGTAAAGAAAATGTTAGTCAAACACGCCGCAGAGCTATCTCGCTAGAGAGCCTTTAATTTGTCATTATCAATGTCTGATTTCATTCCTTTTTTTCTGATTCCATTCATGGCGTGGGGAGTCAGGCGATATAAACGTAAGCAGGATGATTTTGGAGCCCTTAAACGATCTTCTTTTTACATCGGGGTGAGTGCATTCTTCATTACCGAAATGGTTAGGAGTTTCTACAGGCCATTCATATACACCCACGACATTTACGACTTTCATTTTGCAGACACGATCGGCAATTCCGCAGGAACTGTTGCTGCTATTTTCATGATTCTCACAATGACACACACAGGAATTACAAAAGAGAGGAATCTCTTTTTCTTGGTGTTCCTCGGCTTGATTGTTTACGAAATCGTCGGTGGTGTTGGGGGCAATCCTTTTGATGTTTGGGACCTGGCAGCGACAATTATATTTTCACTACTCTCAGCAATTGTCTATTTCGGCATACTCAAACCAAAGTTCAAAGATATAATCGAAACCAAAGGCTCTCCAACACTCGCTGCTACGGACGTCATAAACGGGCAGCGTGAAAAGTGAGTTTTGGAGTACGAAATGAAGTTTAGGGCAAAGAAAATGTTAGTCAAACACGCCGCAGAGCTACCTCGATTTCTGGTTTAAATATCGTTAAGAGATTAAAACTATGAATTTAATGAGTATCAAAATAAATATTTATTTATTAGTGATTTGCTATCTAACATTTCCAAAAGTTAGTATGGCACAACCTAGTTTCTCACATTTTCAAAATTCCAACACTAGGGCTATCTCAATGGGTGGTGCTTTTACTTCAGTTCAAGATTTTGATAACTCTCTATTGTGGAATCCTGCCTCTTTAATATTAGCGAAAGATAGGACAAAATTAAAAGACGAAAACTTTATAAAAATTAATGCAGACTTACTATCATTATCTAGCGCCATAATCGCAGTTGGTGCTGGCTTGATTATTAACGCGATAACATCATGTGATACGGATGAATTTGGGGAATGTACGGAGAATAACGGTGCAAAAATTAGCGCTTATGGATTAGGAATATTATTGTATAGTTTTAGAGGTGTCACATTTATTGATAATGATAATTTTTTGGTGAGTTTAAACTTACATGAGGATATCTTTGATAATGAAACAACCATAAAAAATGTTTTCGATAATTCATATCAGTCGCTATTTTTTTCTTATAAATTTGGTCGTGAATTGTCAGTTGGGGCTGGAATTAATTATTATCAAGTGTTCAGTGAATCACAAAGGAAAAACGGAATTGGATTCAATGTGGGACTGCAATATAATTCTTTAAAGGTCAAGGGATTATACTATGGTATATCGTATTTCAAGTTTGCTGATAACATAAAATATGTCCGGTCTAAAGTTGAACGTATTTTTGACAACTCCTTGAACTTTGGTATAAGCTATGATTATAAGGATCAGCTTTTGATTTCATTAGACATTAAAAACATTACATCCTTTAGTAAATCATATTTTGGTGAACTTCATGTGGGATTTGAAGAAAAAATTTATGAAGATCTATATTTTAGACAAGGATTTTACTTCATTGACAATAATAAAGATAAATTCGTTAAATCGTTTGGTATTGGGATCAAAACAAGTTTATTTGACTTGTTGAATTTTTATGAATTTCATTTTTGGGATTTTAGTTTAGGAATAATAATTAACGATAATAAACCAAATAATCGTCGCGATGTATCTTTTACTTGTCAGGTTGGGTGGTAATAAAAACCAACTCACACAAGCTTCACTGTCAATGCAATCGGTGGATGACTTTCGGACATAACCGACCGTATTGCTAATCTTTTCCTACCCTCCCCGAACGAATCTCTCGTAATTTCATCCCATGAAATATGACGGCACAATTGTGAAAATGGAAAGTACCTGCACCAATCCAGTGACCTATCACCTGCCTGTTGGCGATGATTATATCCCCATCAGTAATTACATCGGGAAGTACATTTCTTTAGAGTTTCGCGGTGATATTTTTTGTATCGGCTGCGGACGGAAAACCAGTAAATCCTTCGCTCAGGGATATTGTTATCCGTGTATGCTCTCTTTACCGGAAACGTCCAAAAACTGTGTTATGTTCTGAATGTTCATATTCATTTAATTCATGCTAGCTAACAATTATGTCCAGATATTAATTTTGCTAGCAAGATATATAATGTACTGGAGTTGGTTGAAGTGCCACTTATAACTCAAAATTAGGAATGTTTTATGGAGATTAATAAGTATCGTATCATTTTGATTTTTGTAATATCAGCCTTGGCTGCGGGTAATGATCTTAATATTACCGGAGAGGTTCGATATAGATCAGAAAATTTTAATAATTTCAACAACGCCTTAATAAAAAATGATGTTGACTCATATCTGCGCACACGATTGAACATGGCGTTTGAACCAATCAATAACGTAGGTATTTATTTACAATTCCAAAATTCACGGCTTTTCGGAGAGGAAACGAGTACGCTGGATGGATCTGCTGATAACATTGATCTTCATCAAGGATTTATTTCTATTAATAATCTTTTTGATTCCCCTTTAAACATTGACATTGGAAGATATGAAGTTAATTATGGAAATGAAAGATTAATCGGTGGTCATGACTGGCATAATGTTGGGCGAAGTTTTGATGGAATAACAATTAAATATGAAAACCAAAATTATTCATATGATTTATTCGATTTTAGGCTAAATGATTCAGAACTCTTTCCAACAATCGGGGACAAAAGACTTCTTGGTATAAATACGACTTATTCTGGTGAAACTTATCTGGCAAGCGCTTTGGTAATTAACGATTCAGATAGCCTGATTGAGTTAAATACAGCTGATATCTTTTTTATGAAAAAGTTTGGAGGAGCGTTTATTTTTGAAGGCGAATTTGCTCTTCAGGATGGAAGGGAAAATGGAGTAACTAAAAAGAGCCAACTTTATTCGATAAATTTATCTGTTTATGACCAAAATGTACAACTAAACGTAGGGTATGAATTTTTGAGTGGTGATAACTCAGAAACACCAGATAGAAATGAAACTTTCAATCCTTTGTACGGATCCACTCATAAGTTTAATGGTTTTATGGACAACTATTCTAACATACCCCAGTATCCATTTGATTCTGGTTTGGAGAATATCCATTTGGGGATATCTGAGTTAAATATTGGAGGTGTAGATTTAGAGTTTATTTGCCATATTTTTAACCCCGAATTCAGATCAGAAAATAATGATGAATTCGGAATTGAATTGGACTTTACATTTGAAAAAATATATAACGAATATGTTACATTTTCAGGCGGATGTTCCCGGTTTTCAAAAGGGCATTATTTATTATTACCATCTGGCGATTTTTCGTCAATGTTATATTTTTCGACAACAGTTCGATTCTAATCCAATATATTTAATTATTTTAAATACTAATCACTAATTTTCACGACCACATTTGCCAGTTGGTGGTGATTGATAAGTAAATTAATAATTTATGAAATATAAACTATTTGTGTCGATTAGAGTCACTTTCCACAGTCAATATATAAATTAGCTCTCCTAGAATACCAATTATTCTGTGATTCGGATTAAGGATTCGTTCCTTTTTACAGCACACTTCCCTTGGTGAAACATATCTGTCGGATATCTACGCTCTTTTTTCTTGCTAATCTTTTCCTACCCTCCCCGAACGAATCTCTCGTAATTTCATCCCATGAAATATGACGGCACAATTGTGAAAATGGAAAGTACCTGCACCAATCCCGTGACCTATCACCTACCTGTCGGCGATGATTATATCCCCATCAGTAATTACATCGGAAAGTACATTTCTTTAGAGTTTCGCGGTGATATTTTTTGTATTGGCTGCGGACGAAAAACCAGTAAATCCTTCGCTCAGGGATATTGTTATCCGTGTATGCTCTCTTCACCGGAAACGTCCGAATGTATCCTTCGACCAGAATTATGTCAGGCGCATCGTGGCGTGGCCCGGGACATGAGTTGGGCACGCAATCATTGTTTGACCGAACATGTGGTCTATCTTTCCATTACTTCGGGTCTCAAAGTTGGGGTTACCCGCGCCAGCCAGATCCCCACACGGTGGATAGATCAGGGCGCTCGAAGTGCCATCAGATTAGCAGAAACACCCAATCGATATGAGGCCGGACTGATCGAAGTGGCGTTAAAGCAAACCGTATCAGATCGTACAATTTGGCAACGAATGCTGAAAGATGAATATCCTGCTGACATTGATCTGAAGGCAGAAAAAAACCGGTTAATCAGCTTGCTCCCTCACAAACTGAAGTCTCTTGCATCCAAAGATGATGAAATCACTGATATCGAGTACCCCGTGGAAGAGTATCCCAAAAAAGTGAAAGGAACGACCTTTGACAGGGAAAATGAAATCTTCGGAGTTTTATGGGGTATTCGAGGACAATATTTAATGTTTGATGATGGTCGGGTGTTGAATATCCGTCGTCACAACGGGTATTATCTGCGGATAGAATTGTAAATCAGGTCCTTGATCTTCAGAATTATCGTTTACGCGTTATGGTTTAACTAACAGAATAGGACTTTTTGCCTTCTGTGCCGTGTGAATGGGTTTGCTCCCCTTAAAGAATTGTTTTAACTCTCCTCCCGTGGATTTCCCCATTACAATGATATGATCCGTACTTGCTTCTCGTAAAAAAACCTCTGTGGGTCTCCCGGTGATCATGGAGATCGTATGAGGCAGCTTTTGCATCCGCAGATATTTTTGTACCCATCTGGATGCATTACGGTATCCTTTACCAAATTTCTTTGTTTTACTCACCGTTATAGCGTGGATCGGAGCATCGAATTGCCTCGAAATAATAGCGCCGAAAATAATTGCCCGTTTGGTTGCTGCCGAATCGTCAACACACAGCAGTATTTTATAATTCCATGTTGGATTAATATTCTTGATAATAAACACACTGGTATCCAGAAACTGAATCAGTTTATGAGTCATTCGTTTTTTGAAGGGATTGCCAATGATCGCCAGTTCGTAATCTCGATATTGGGTTTCTTTGTGGAGTTCGTTCAACAGATCACCTTCACGCAATAATAACCGTATTTTTTCACCAGATGATTGGGGAAGCACCATTCGTATGCGTCCAGATTCCTCAATGAGGTTGGCAGGATCAAATTCAGTATAATTGTTGCTTAGAAATCCGAATTCTTTGATGGATTCAAATGCCCATTTCAGAATTTCAACCCCGGGGTGGTGGATATTCCATACTGCCAGCGAGCGTCTGGCGAGAGCAACGTCTCCTTCGATGAAAGCGCTGGATTTTTTTCCCACAAAGATGACAGAAAGATCTGCAGAAAATCCATTGGCGATCTTTACACCAATGTGTAAAATATTTTTTGATTCAGGAGTTGTATCCTTAATTGCTATTAAAAATCTCATACAAAATTCCTTTATTTGAAATTTGTAAATCCCACCACCAGAGGCCAGTACAAATAATACATAGCCAACAATGTGAGTATAGACATGATGGTAACCCGCCATCCAGCTTTCAGAAAATCCGTTACCTTCACCAGTCCGGATGAATAGATAATCAGACAGGCGGGTGCTGCAACTGCGGATAGAAAGCTGAAAGAGGAGGCAATGGCGGTGGTCAGCCCCATAAACAGGGGATGTCCTCCCATATTCAATGTGATAGGACCCAATACGGCAACGGCTCCTGCGGAGTTCATCACATTGGACATCACAGTTGTTAGAATGATCACCACGATATACCGGACCACTTCGAAATGTTCCATCAAACCGCCTGTCAATCCAATAATACCCTGGCCAATCCAGACAGCGGTCCCCGCGTTTTTCATTTGAACACCTAAAGAAATAGCACCGGCAAAAAGCAGGATTACACCCCAGTTGGTGTTTTTATTGATATCTTTCCATTCGATCAATCCCGCAGCCATGTATAAAAAAGCACCTGCAAGTGCAATGATTCCCATTCCAATTCGCTCATTCAGCAGAACCCAGCATAGGAAGGTAAACACAAAAATACCGATGGTCAATATTTCCTTGGCACTCAGTCTTCCCTTGTGTGCCACCTGTACTTTCAGTTTGCGAATTGCGGTATCCAGGGATAAATATTCCGGTTTGAATGTGGTTCTGAGTAGAAATGCGGTGGTAAGAATGCCGATGAGAACCATAGGGTAAGTCATAATGATCCAATGAAAATATGACAGGGTGACCCCGTTATCAGAATTGCTTCGAATGAATTCGACCATGATGGCATTACGCGCCCCACCTGAAGGAGTCCCAATACTCCCAATGGTAGAACCATAAGCGATTGAAAACAAAAGCAATGCGGTAATATTGGGTACCGGTTGTCGGGCAGAACAATACCGAACAAGTGTCAAGCCTACCGGAAGCATAAGTGCAACGACAGTGTGTACACCTACAAACGATGCCAGCAATGCGGATATGCTGACAAAACCAAAAACAATATTATGGATTTTATTCCCGGTATAGTGAATAATTGCCAGCGCCAGCCGGGTATCCAGCCCCTGATGAATAATAGCCACAGCCATCATCAACGATCCCATGATAAAAAAAACAGAATCACTCATGTAAGATTTTGCCACTTCATTTGCAGGTGCAATTCTGAATGAAACTTCAAGAACGGCAATGAGTATGGCGATTGCCGGAAGCGGAACGGGTTCTGTTATGATGAGGGAAACCACCATAATTGCCAGTATGAGAGCCCGATAGCCACGAGTTGATATAGAGTCAGGATAAGGCAGCCAATACATGGCTACTCCGACAGCAATGATCAGCAGAAGCCACTTCTTTTGCTGCACCCAAAACAGGAAGGCGCGAATCGCACTATTGGACATAAGTAAAAGTTAACATGCTCTTTATATGTTAACAAAGCTGCACATCCATTGTTTTAAATGAAAATTTGGGCATTTCATTTTAATAAAAGAGAGGTATCAACTTAAATTCACGGCTCGTTTATTGAACCTATTTATGAAATTTGATTGCTAACGACTAATTTAATTAACGGAGGTAATATATGATTCGAATCGAGGGTCTGGTCAAACATTATGGTGATGTCAAGGCTGTCCGGGGGATTAATTTTGAAGTTAATGACGGAGAAATCCTGGGATTCCTTGGTGCAAACGGTGCAGGAAAATCAACAACCCTCAAAATCATGACCAGCTTTTTATCCCCTACTGCCGGAAATGTTTATGTTAACGATTTAAACATTCTGGACCATTCACTTGAAATCAGGAAGCAGATTGGATATCTTCCTGAACTGAACCCATTATACACCGATATGCGCGTGTATGACCTGCTTGAGTTTGTCGCTAAAATTCGTGGAATTACCGGGAAATCATTTAAACAGGCGATGGCAAAAGTTGTCGAACAATGCGGACTTGAGGGCGTGGTTCATAAACAGGTTTCTGCTTTATCAAAAGGGTACAAACAGCGCTTGGGGCTGGCTACTGCAATTATTCATGACCCCAAAATACTTATATTAGACGAACCGGTTACCGGTCTCGATCCCAATCAAATTGTAGAAATTCGTGAGCTGATCAAAGAATTAGGACGCGAAAAAATGGTAATCATTTCCAGTCATATTTTACAGGAAATTGAAGTTACCGTTGACCGAATCGTCATTATCCACGATGGAAGTATTGTTGCGGATGGAACCCGCGACGAACTGATGGCTGGCTTTCTTGGCAAAACCCAACTTACGCTTGAAATCAAAAATGCCACCGAGGGAAGTCTCGGAAAGTTGAGTTCCGAAATTGAGGACGTTTCAGTAGTTCGTATTGAGCCTGTTCATGGAAATCACTTCGTTGTCATGGAGTATGATAAGCACCACGATCCGCGAGAGACCATTTTTAATCTGGCAAAATCAGAAAACTGGGTGTTGCTGGAGATGAATCCCAAAAAGACACAGCTTGAAGATATTTTCAGAAAGCTCACACTTAAAGGAGGTGCACATGCGTAATATCAAAACAGTCTACCTTCGAGAGTTGAAGTTTTTCTTCAACAGCCCCATGGCATATATCTTTCTGGTGATCTTCTCTCTCATCAACGGATATTTCTTCACGAATACGTTTTTTCTCATCAATCAATCAGACCTTCGATCGCTTTTCAGTATCGTTCCTTTGGTATTCCTTTTCTTTGTACCGGCAGTAACGATGGGGCTGATCGCGTGGGAAAAAAATTCAGGTACTATTGAGTTGATATCCACACTTCCGGTAAAAGATACTGAATTTGTGGTGGGAAAATACTTATCAGGCCTCACTCTGATTCTGGTTGGGATGGCGTTTTCGTTGGTGCATTTCACCACCTTGCTCGTCGTCGGAACCAATATTGATGTAGGGGCAGTAATCTGTGGATATTTTGGTATCATCCTACTTGGTGCGTTTTATTCCGCTATCGGAACCTTTGCCAGCAGCGTGACGGATAATCAGGTTGTGGCGTTCATCATTGGAATTACCGTGGTAATTATTTTCTTTTTACTGGACAAGGTGTTGATCTTTGTTCCCGCCGGATTTAGCGGTATTCTACAGTACATCAGCGTGGAATATCATCTGTCGAATATTTCCCGCGGTGTCATTGACAGCCGGAACATCATTTACTTCGGCAGTATGATCTGGTTGTTTTTGTCTCTGACAACGCGTGTTGTTGAAATTCGGAAATGGAGGTAGTCATGATCAGCGTGCACAACAAGAAATCGTTTTTATTGTATCTCGGGTTCTGCCTGTTGGTAGTTATTTTATTAAATATCATTTCCCGAAACTGGCACTTCCGATTGGATTTTACCGAGAATAACATTTATTCGTTAAGTTCTTCCAGTAAGTCTGTGATTGATAAAATTGACGACCTGCTTACGATGAAAGTCTATTTTTCAGAAAACCTGCCTGGTGAATATGGAAACAATAAACGTTACCTGCAGGACATTCTTGAAGAATACGAAGCATTATCCAGCAGCAACATTCGATTTGAATTTTATCTGCCTGAGAACGATGAAAAACTGGAAGAAGAAGCCATGAAATATGGCATTCAACCCGTTCAACTTCAAGTGATTGAAAACGATAAAGTGGAAATCAAAAAGGTTTACATGGGCATGGTCTTTATTTACGGAGATCAGCGAGAATCCATACCTGTTATTCAGACGACCACAGGACTTGAGTACGATATCACTACGAAGATCAAAAAAATGGTGGACAGTCAAAAAAAATCCATCGGAATTGTTTCTTCCGCAGATCCGACAGATCGTAAAAATGAGACCATCAGTGAAATACTTCGTCAATCCTACGATGTTCGCCCTACGAATCTAGACACCAGTATCCCCAACGATATCAGCGTTCTGTTGATGAATGGTGTTGAAGACAGTCTCTCCGTTGATGAAATGCAGAATCTTATGGGTTATTTGGCGCGAGGTGGCAATCTATTTATCGCTCAATGTAGGATAAAATCCGACCTGCAGACTCAGTCGGCCGAACCGGTACAGTCCAATATTTTCTCCCTGCTGGATATTGCCGGACTGCATCTCAAGGAAAACCTTGTACTCGATTCCCAATGCGGACAAGTGACCATTAGCCAGAACCGAGGATTTTTCAGAATGAACTCGGCAGTCAATTATCATTTCTTCCCCCTGATACATGAATTTAGCGACCATGTAACTGTTAGTGGATTAGAACAATTGCGGCTGTTATTTTCCAGTGAAATTGAGTATAATCCGGAACTACCCGGCGATACTTTGAGCACGGGGATTATTCCTTTGTTTGAGACATCTGACAAATCAACTACTATGGAGCAATTTTTCAATCTCTCGCCGTTGGAAAACCCTGCATTTTCCACCCTGACAGAGCCTGGCAGAATCGTCGGCGCGCTTTCAACAATGGCATGGGATAGTACCGGCGGATTAAGCCAGATCATTCTCGTGAGCGACTCCCGATTTTTCGAAGATAATGCCGGTTCTATTGCGCCGGAAAATACGATCTTCACCATGAACGCCGTTGATTATCTCATGGGTGACAGCGATCTGGTTGCACTGCGATCCCGAGAAATAACCACTCGTCCTTTAAAGGATCTTGAAGACGGAACAAAAGCCAGATGGAAATGGATCAACATCCTCTTGCCCTCAATTCTGGTGATTGGTCTGGGTGCTTTTCGGTGGAAGCAGAATTCAAACCGAACAAAAATGTTAGAGGAAATCTATGAATAAAAATTTGCGAAATGCTCTCATCCTTATTGGCATACTGATCATTGTCTGGTTCGCCAATTCATATTTTCAAAATAAGTACACTACACAGTCGTCTGAAATTTTTGTTGGCGACCCGGAAGATGTACACAAAGTGCTTATCCAACTTTCTGGAGATGCAATTGAATTATCAAAGGATGCCGACATATGGAGCATATCAGGGATTGATACGCTGATAATCCGGCAGAACCGCATTGATAATCTTCTGAATTCGGTGTTGACGGTGAATCGTGAAACGATGGTTTCAAATAATCCCGATAATTGGCCAAAGTTTTCAGTGGATGATTCGTCAGGGACACATCTGGCATTAATTGATGCCTCCGGCAGTACAATTGCTTATTATGTTTTCGGGCGCTCTAAATCTGACTGGTCGCATAATTATGTCCGGATTGAGGATGACACCGCAGTGTATCTCACCAATAACAACGTGATCAATCATCTCAGCACAAAGGCAACATTCTGGGGTGAAAAACCCAAACCGCCGGAACTACCTGAAGAAGAAGGTGTGTTCGACAATCCAGATTCTACTGTAATCGAGACACCATCCGCTATAAGCGAATAATACTGTATAATTTTATTACCCACAGGAGAATAAATCTATGGTCATTTTAATTCCACCCAGTGAAGGCAAGGCACGTATCAAAAAACCAATTGAAAAACGGTTTGGAGAAACGGATTACTTCTTGATGAAAGAAGTGAAACACGTGATTCGATTGCTGAGTCTGATTGGCGATGAAGAGCTTCGATCAATTTATGGAACATCATTGGAAAAAGCCCGGATTTATCATCGACAAAACCAAGACGCCCTGAACAGCCGTATCTGGTTTGCCATCGAGCGATATACCGGCGTCGTGTACGAGCATATCAATTGGCTTGAAATGTCAGATCATGCCAAAGAGTTTATGGAAAAATATGTTCTGATATTCAGCGGTTTATTTGGGATGGTGACACCAAAAACCTTGATCCCCGATTATAAATTGAAAATGAACGTGTTGGCACTGCAACATCATTGGAATCCGATTCTCACCGATCTGCTTGCCGAAGAAGATATGGTGATTGACCTGCTGCCTCAAGTTCATCGAAAGGCATATACGGCAGGACCCAACGTGACAGCAATTGAGTTTTCCGTTATCACCAAAGGTAAGCGCACTGCGGCAGGCCATTACGGAAAAGCAGTGAAGGGTGAGTTTATCCGGTACATTGCCGAAAACAACATCACTTCAGTTGATGATTTCGGTGGCTTTTCATACGACGGGTTTGAGTGGGACGGTAGCATGTTTATAAAACTGAACAGCTAACACCTCTCTACACTTTGATATCTTAAAAACCCCGTCTCGTACGGGGTTTTTTGTTAAGAGACCGAGAAGTCATTATCCATTTCCTGACAACCTAAGTAATTCGATAAGGTCATTTGTCCGTTGAAGATTTAACCAAAAGAAGCGGAGAAAATAATTCATTCCTTGATATTAATTAGTCCCCATGAGTATTTTGACTTTGTTATACAATTTGAAATTATAAGAAGTTCTAGGGGGCATAATGGATCGTAAAATTGAGAAAAAACGCTGGACTCCAAAAAAAATTGCCAGTATTGCTGCAGGTGTGGTTCTGGGAGTATTTATCATATACCAGTTCGGATTCAGCGATAAAAGTTCACGCCTAAATGTTGATCGTGAACGCCTGGTAATCTCAACGGTGAGTAATGGTGATTTTCAGGAATTTATTCCAGTAATCGGTATCGTAATTCCAATTAAAACTATTTATCTTGATGCCATTGAAGGCGGGTCGGTTGAACATTTATTTCTGGAAGCGGGTAACTTTGTAAACAAAGGAGACCCCATCCTGAAGCTGGCCAATACCAATCTTCTCCTGGACATAATGTACCGAGAGGCCGAGCTATTTCAGCAGAGTAATAATCTACGGAACACGAGCCTGGCAATGGAGCAAAACCGTCTGGCGCTACGAGCACAGATTCTAGATTTAGACTACCAGATTAAGCAGTCTAAACGTGATTATACGAATATGTCCGACCTAATCGCAAAAAACGAAAATTTAATAGCTATCCAGAAATATGAAGCCTCTCGTGATGAATATGAATATTTGATTAGTAAACGAAACCTGACTCTACAATCTCATCAGCAGGATTCCATTTTCCGTGAAATACAATTAGGACAATTGGAAACATCACTTTTACGGATGGAAGCCAACCTGGAGATTGTCAAACAGAATCTGGATAACCTGGTGTTAAAGGCACCTGTGTCTGGTCAGCTGACTTCCCTAAATGCTGAGATTGGCGAGTCCAAAAATCGTGGGGAGCGACTCGGACAAATTGATGTTTTGGATGGTTTTAAACTCCGAGTGAGTGTTGATGAATATTATATCTCACGTGTTTCGATTGGTCAAACCGGCACCTTTAATTTTGCTGGTGATCGGTACCAGTTGGCTGTCCTAAAAGTTTACCCTGAAGTTTTAAACGGTCGTTTCGAAGTCGACATGGAATTTGTTAGTGAGGAGCCCGAAGGAATCCGCAGGGGGCAATCCCAACATATCAGGTTGGAGCTAGGTGATCCATCGGAAGCATTACTGTTGGCGCGGGGAGGATTTTTCCAGAAAACCGGTGGACAGTGGGTATACCTTTTGGATAAATCAGGAGAATTTGCCGTGCGTCAGTCCATCCGACTGGGCCGTCAGAACAGCGATGTGTTCGAAGTGCTTGAAGGTCTTAATCCCGGCGACCAAGTAATAACATCATCTTATGATACGTTCGGTGATATCGACAAACTGATGCTGGGAGATTCATGAAAAATTTTAACATTTAAATAAAGCGATAACAGGAGCAAATAATGATTAAAACGAATAACCTCGTAAAGATATTTACAACTGAAGAAGTAGAAACGACTGCCTTGAATAAAGTGAGCCTTGAGATCAATAAGGGTGAATTTGTCTCTATTATGGGGCCATCCGGTTGCGGTAAATCAACTATGCTGAATATACTCGGCTTACTTGATAATCCTACTGGGGGTGAATATTTTTTCATGGATCATGAGGTGTCTAAATATTCTGAGCGACAGCGGGCTAATCTGCGTAAAGAAAACATCGGCTTTGTCTTTCAAAGCTTCAACTTGATTGATGAATTGACCGTTTTTGAAAATGTAGAATTACCCCTGCTTTATCTTGGAATAAATGCCGCAGATCGTAAGAAGAAAGTCAATACCGTAATTGAGAAAATGGGAATTGCCCATCGTGGTCGACATTTTCCTCAACAATTATCTGGGGGTCAACAGCAGCGTGTTGCGGTATCCCGAGCATTGGTCTCTGATCCAAAAATAATCCTGGCTGATGAACCCACAGGTAACCTGGACTCATCCCATGGTGATGAAGTGATGAAACTTATGACCGAACTCAATGCTGAAGGAGCCACTATTGTGATGGTTACACATTCCCCGGCTTATGCTGATTTTGCTCACCGTTCCATACATCTATTTGATGGGCAGGTAGTGACCGAGAACGTCAACGGTAAATTTCACGTTTAGCAATAATAATAGTAATGAGCAACCCTGTCTAACCTTCTTTACGAGATAATTCCATGATGATCCGTAATTACCTGATTACCACCGTCCGCAACCTCTGGAAAAGGAAAGTGCACTCGGTGATAAATCTGCTGGGGCTATCCGTTGGCATGGCAAGTTTCATTCTGATTGTAGCCTGGGTGTCAAACGAGGTTAGCTTTGACCGCTTTCACACTAACGCCGATAGAATATATCGACTATGTCTGGACGCAGATCTGGGCACCCATCTAAAAGCACCGATCACAAATGGACCCGCTGGGCCAGCCATAGCAGAGCGCTACCCTGAAGTAGTGGCCGCTGTTCGAGAAACCAGTCCTGAGGATATGGCTATCAAATACGGTGATCGTCAGTTCACGGAGGAGAATGTAACCTTCTGCGATAAGAACTTCTTTGAAGTGTTTTCATTTCCACTCCTGCAAGGCAATCCGGCCACTGTACTGGAAGCGGCTTATACAGTTGTGATCGCAGAATCCATAGTACCCAAGTATTTTGTTGACGAAGATCCAATTGGGAAAATATTAACCATCGGCGGTACCGATTATTCGGTGACTGGAATCATGGCCGACTTCCCGCAAAATTCCCAGATGCTTTATAACGTGATCTGCTCGTTCGAAACCATGGCAAAATTAAATCCGCGTCGGGTCGAAGAATGGATGTCGTTTTCAATGGGGACCTACCTATTGTTGGATGAGAATGCCAGTGCCGCGGATCTGGAAGCTAAATTGCCAGAGTTAGTCGATGCAAATCTGGGTCCGATTATGGAGGCGATCGGTGGCACGATGAAGTTCTGGTTGCAGCCAATGACCGATGTTCATTTGCATTCTGATATGTCAATCGATGTGGATAATAATGGTAACATTACTTATGTCTATTTATTTTCAGGTGTTGCCCTGTTGGTATTGTTGATGGCTTGTTTCAATTTCATCAACCTATCTACTGCTCTGGCGGCCCTGCGAGCCAAGGAAGTTGGCATCCGAAAAACCCTGGGTGCCGATCGTCGACAGTTGATGATTCAATTTCTGAGCGAATCAATTTTGTTGAGTTTTTTGGCAATCGTCTTGACCATTCTGTTATTGGAAGGCTTTTCGGGGCAGATTCAAGCCCTAAGTTCATTCACCCTTGATCTACCCTATCATTCAGTCTGGTGGCTGTTACCGGCTTTGATCGGTCTGGCCATTCTAGTTGGACTCCTGGCTGGTGCCTATCCCGCTTTTTATCTATCATCCTTTGAGCCCAATGAAATCCTGGGCAGCAGATTAAAACGTGGTGCTGCCAATTCCCGACTTCGTCAGGTCCTGGTTGTGTTTCAATTTACCATAACTATAATGCTTTTGATTGGAACGACAACAATCACCCGGCAAATTAAATTTATTAATAATAAACCATTGGGTTTTTCCAGGGATAATATTCTGTTTATTGCCGATTTGAATCAGCCGGGGATTCCACCAATCGAATTGATCAGGAATGAATTAAACCGTGTGCCCGGGGTGGATTTTGCAAGTGTCTGCTCCCATATTCCTAGTTTAGGTGTACATAAAAGTATCTTTCGGCCCGAGGGTTTTGCTCAGGAAGATGCCCAGACTATGGATGTGCTCAGCATCGATACTGAATATTTGAATGCCATGGAAATCCAATTAGTCAGTGGTCGCAATTTCTCACCAGACTTGGCCTCGGATACAGTCGGCGCTTGTATAATCAATGCCGCGGCAGCCCAGCGTTTTGGCTGGGATGACCCGATCGGGAAGAAATTTCACTTCAATACTATGCCTGACGACAATGAAGAGCCTTATTCCAAGTCCGTGGTTGGAGTCATCCAGGATTTTCATATGGCCAGTCTGCATGAAAAAATTGAACCGCTTTTCATTGAAATGGATTCAGAACAATCGCATGCACTGACTCTTAAATTGAATCCTATTAATATCAGTGGAACCCTGCAACAACTTCAGGAAAAATGGCAAACTCTGGTTCCGGATCGACCATTTGATTATATCTTTTTGGATGATCGACTGAAAGAGATTTATCAGCAGGAGCAGGAACTGAGACGACTGGCATCTTCTTTTAGTATGCTGGCAATTTTCATCGGCTGTCTGGGTCTTTTTGGAATGTCTTCATTTACCGCCACTAACCGCACTAAGGAAATTGGAATTCGAAAGGTACTGGGAGCATCGGTGCCGACAATTGTGCGCTTGCTGTCGGTCGAAACCACGGTTCTGATCCTCCTGTCAAGTCTGATCGCTTATCCGGTCGCCTGGTATGCCATGAACAACTGGCTCGATACTTATGCTTTCCGGATATCCTTTAACTGGCTGGTGCCTCTACTTATCACTGCCGGGACTTTGCTGTTGTCTATTATTACTGTCAGCTATCAATCAATTAAAGTCGCGTTAGCCAACCCGATTAAATCACTACGTTACGAATAAACCAGGATAAAATAATGCTGAAAAACTATATTATCACCGCCTTTCGAAATCTAATCAAACATAAAACCTATTCCTTAATTAATATTTCTGGATTGGCGATCGGCGTAATGGCGTTTATACTGATCATGCTTTACGTGCGGGATGAGCTCAGTTATGATAGTTATTTCCCCAAGGCTGACCAGATCTACCGAGTGACCACTCGTGGTGTTATGCAGGGTAGTGAATTCAATATGGCCGTCTCCCCGGCACCAGCGGGAGCGGCTTTTGTGAATGAAATACCAGGTGTGCTCAACTCAACCCGTGTTCGAAATTTTGGTTTTCCCGTTATCCGTTATGGAGATAAAGTGTTCAGCGAGGAACTCTGGTTTACAGCAGACTCATCTTTCTTCGATGTATTTGATATTGAGCTCATTAAAGGGAATTCGAAAACTGCCCTCACCGATCCCAATACAGTCGTTATTACCAGCAGCACGGCCAAGCGCTATTTCGGCTCCGAAGATCCCATGGGTAAAATCTTCAGCTCTGACCAACAACGCGATTATGTGGTCACCGGTGTTGTAGAGGATCCGCCTCATAACAGTCATTTCCATTATGATTTCCTCGCTTCATTAATGTCTTACGCTGATATGGCCAATGACCCGATATGGGTAAGCAATAATTTTTATACCTACATTGTCCTGGAACCAAATACTTCTCAGCAACAGGTAGAAGATGAATTCCCGGGAATGATATTGAAATATGCCGGTCCCCAGATAGAACGCTTTATGGGTGTTTCCTGGGATCAGTTGATGGAGCAGGGTGCCGAATACGGCTTCAATCTTCAACGGGTCACCGATATCCATCTTAATTCCCATCTGGAGTACGAAGTAGAGCCGAATGGTAATCAGACCTATGTCATGATTTTTTTCATCATAGCTATTTTCATACTAATTTTGGCTTGCATCAATTTCATGAATCTGGCTACTGCGCGCTCTGCAAAGCGTGCCCGTGAAGTTGGCGTCCGAAAGACTTTGGGATCCACTCGGGGTCAATTGATTCAACAATTCCTCGCTGAGGCCATTTTGTTGTCTTTGATTTCTTTTATCCTCGCCGTTGTGCTTGTTGAATTGCTGCTACCTGTTTACAGCGACTTGGTGGGAATCCGTCTATCGCTTGGTTTGTTCAGCGATGCCCTAATCCTACCGGCACTGATAACGATGGTATTGCTGGTAGGGATCGTTTCCGGTAGTTATCCGGCCTTTTTCCTTGCCTCCTTTAATCCCGTTAAGGTGCTGAAAGGATCCGCACAAGCTAAAAGCAAAAATTCCTGGCTGCGCAGCGGACTGGTAATATTTCAATTTATTATCTCCATTACTCTCTTCACCGGGACAATGGTTGTCTATAACCAGTTGAGTTTTATTCAGAACAAGGACCTTGGTTACGAAAAAACAAATGTGCTAATTGTCGAAAAAACCGATGACATAGGACGCCAGATAAACGCCTTCAAGGAAGACCTTTTGAAGGACCCCCGCATCATGACCGTTTCAAATTCCACCAGCCTCATTGGTCACGATACAAATAATAATCTCCATCAGGTCCAGGGTGAACCAGCAGAAAACGGACAGTTGCTTTCATCTTTTTTCACAGATGATAATTTTAGTGAAGCTTATTCCATTGATCTTGCAGAAGGTCGCTTTTTCTCAGCGGATCGACCCGCTGATTCTATGTGTGTTGTAATTAATGAGACCGCTACACAAAATTTACAAATCGGTGATCCCATCGGTCGTTCACTTCTGCGACCAATGGGTCAGAATGGCGAAATGGCCGCTTTTGAAATTATCGGAATAATGAAAGATTTTCATTTTGAATCACTACATTCCCAGATTCGTCCCATGGCGGTTTATCGTTTTGGAAGCAATGGTTTCGGTCGTTATACGGCAGTGCGTATCCCACAGGAGGATATGGTGGGAACATTAGGCTATATTGAAGAAGTCTGGAAGAAATATGCCCTTGACCAGCCTTTTGAATATACTTTCATGGATGATGACTTCGATCAACTTTACGTTGCGGAGGAGCGGACCAAACAGATTTCAACAATTTTCTCAGTGTTAGCCATCTTCATCGCTTCTCTAGGACTTTTTGGGCTTGCATCATTCATTATTGAACAGCGTACCAAAGAAATTGGTATCCGCAAAGTGTTAGGCGCTACCGTACTCAATATTTACACCCTACTTTCAGTAGATGTTTTGAAGCTAATTGTTGTTGCCACTGCCTTGTCCTGGCCCATCTCATACATGACCATGCGGCGTTGGTTGGAAAATTTCGCCTACCAAATCGAATTTAGTCACACGACCTTCCTAATAGCTGGTCTGTTGGCATTCGTAATCGCTTTGGCAACTGTTACCATACAGGCAATTAAAGCTGCAAACTCCAATCCGGTTAAAGCATTAAAATATGAATGATTAAATATCAGGGAAGAGCATGCTAACGAATTATCTTAAAATCACTTTTCGGAATATCTGGCGACAAAAGGGCTATTCATTCATCAATATTTTCGGTCTGGCGATTGGCTTGGCCTGTTGCCTGCTGATTCTACTCTGGGTTCAAGATGAGCTCAGTATTGACCGATTCCACACCAATGCAGATCATCTATACCGCGTCGAACAGGACCAGAGTTACGGTGGTCAGCCCTACCATGTAAATGTCACTCCCTGGCCTTGTATTCCGGTTTGGAATGAGGAAATACCTGAAATAATTGAAGCCACCAGATATGGCTGGTGTGGCGGTCAGCCCTATAGTTACGATGGAAAAACATTCATCGAAGATGATGTTCAAGTTATCGATCCCGCTTTCTTCACCATGTTTGATTTTCCTTTGCAATCAGGGGATCCGGCGACTGTATTAAGTGATCCCTACTCAGTGATTTTAAACACCGATACAGCAGAAAAATATTTCGGTGATGAGGATCCCATGGGTAAGGTCATTACTGTTGACAACCAGCATCAGTTAACGGTGACCGGCGTTCTCGAGAAAACACCTCACAACAGCATTATCCAACCGGTGATACTGGTGTCGATGGAATTCGCCCGTACTTTGGGCAGCTATAACGAAGGTTGGGGCAGTAATTCCATTCGCAGTTACATCCTTTTGGATGATCACGCAAATCTATCTGATGTCAACCGTAAGCTGACTGATGTGGTGAACAACAATCGCGAGGAAGAATCGCCGACAGTATACATGGCCGCCCCCCTGGTAGATGTTTATCTGCATAGTTATTTTGGCTTCAGTGACAGTGGGCAGGCAATTGTCTATGTCTATATTTTTTCAATCATCGCCGCCTTCATTCTCCTGATTGCCTGCATCAATTTCATGAATCTATCCACTGCTCGCTCCGCTAGCCGCGCCAGGGAAATCGGTATCCGAAAAGTGGTGGGCGCCCAGCGCTCAGGTCTGATCTACCAATTCCTTGGGGAATCAGCAATTCTATCTCTGCTATCAGCAATAATCGCACTGATTTTTGTGTATCTGCTATTACCCGTATTCAACGAGATTTCCGGCAAGGAAATTGTGGTTTCTGCTCTCTTGAGTAGAGATTTTATTATTGGACTGCTGGTCATTACCCTTATCACCGGTCTTGTGGCAGGTAGTTATCCTGCAATTTTCCTGTCTGCCTTCCGACCGGTCAAAGTACTAAAAGGCAACCTATCCACCGGCCGCAGTCAGCTACTGCGTAAAATTCTGGTTATATTCCAGTTTTCGTTGTCGATTATTCTCACGATCACCACTATGATTATTTATCAGCAGCTGAATTATATGCGTTCCAAAGACTTGGGTTTCGACCAGGAACAGGTGATTTCCGTGGGTATCCGAGGTGATATTGGTAAAAGCTACCCAGCCTTGAAAACTGAACTGGCTAAGCTACCTCAGGTTCTGGGTGTGACTGCTTCCTCCCATCGCCCTACCAATATCGGTAGTAATTCCGGCGGTGCCGACTGGGATGGCAAGGATCCTGAATTGAAACTGGTAGTTAGTACGAATTCGGTGGACTTTGATTTTATCGAAACCATGAAAATTAAAATGGCCTCTGGTCGTGCTTTTTCAAGGGAATTCCCAACCGATCAGGCGGACTCCAATCATATAGCATTTATCATCAATGAAACCATGGGCAGGATCATGGGCAAAGAATCTGTAGTGGGTGAAAATTTACGTTTTGTGGGTGGCGAGGGACCGATTATCGGAGTTATGAAAGATTTTCATTTCCAAGCGGTACGAGATGAAATAGAACCACTGGCAATTTTTATTGCACCCGAATGGTTCGGTTGCATGCTGGTCCGCCTTGCCCCGGGGGACCTACCCTCATCTTTGACAGCGGTGGAGGAAGCCTGGCGTCGGGTTTTACCGGATTATCCCATGGATTACCGTTTCCTGGAGGAAGATCTTGAATGGATGTATCGGATAGAGACCGGTATGAGCCAATTGCTGAAATATTTTTCTATCCTGGCGATTATCATTGCCTGTTTGGGCCTACTTGGACTGGCATCATTCACTGCGGAACAGCGTACCCGGGAAATCGGTATTCGAAAAGTGCTGGGCGCTTCTGTATCCGATCTGGTGCTGTTGCTGTCCGGGCAATTCACAAAATGGGTGCTTCTGGCTAATCTGATTGCCTTCCCAGCGGCATACCTGCTTCTTAATAAGTACCTGGAAAATTATGCCTACCGGATTGACTTGGGGATTCTCCCTTTCATTTTGGCTGGCTTTATGGCCCTACTGATCGCATGGATCACAGTCAGTTTTCAAGCAGTCAAGGCCGCCCTGGCCAATCCGGTTGAAGCATTAAAATATGAATGAGGTTTTAAAATGAGAGAAATAGTATTACAAATACCAACTCTGGACACTGAGCAAAACATTGATATTGATGTGAAAATTAACGGTCGTAAACGTTCATTGAAATACCGAGTGGAAATCATCGCTTTCGAAGCAACCGGTGTTGAAAGTAAAGATAAAGTGGCCGTTTTAAAAAAAGTGATTAAGGAGCATGACAAGGATTGGGAGCTGATCCAAATCGGAGCGCCGATTACCAATAATATTCCCATCATGTTCCGCAAGCGTAGAGATTAGGGTGCGACAATCCTGAAATGAACTGACTATGCCATATTATTAAAACCGAATAATTTAACTTCTCTGATTTATGATATTTAAAAACCCCGTCTCGTACGGGGTTTTTTGTTATTGGGTGCTTCCGCTTATCTCAAGCTCATGTTGCTCGCTTTGGGTCGTGCCGGGAGATGCTCCTGCTTACTGCCACTGCTTACTGTTTCTACCCGCTTTTTCATCCGTCGCCGTTAGCACTCCGCCGGACAAGTTTTTCCTTTCATTTTTTATTCTTCTTCAAGTATGATATTGATCATTAGAATAATGTCGAGAACATTTAAGTTCTCATCTCTGTTCATATCTGCTGCGAACTGCAAGAAATTCCTGTGTTTTTAAGCCCGGCATATTAGAACCGGAAAAAATGAAATCAATCTCCCAGAATTTCATGTATTACCATGACAATATCAATAATATCAATTTGCCCGGAGTAGTTCACATCACCGGCGAGGAACTGCTCTTCTGTGGGTTCAGCATCACCTAATACGAATGCCACAAACAGTACCAGGTCGCCCACATCAAGGTTTCCGCTTTGATTCACATCACCGAAGAGAATGTTAGATACTACCTGGATATACTCGGTCTTTACTTCTGTATCGCTGCCGGATTCATCGTAAACGGTGAGGGTGACTGAATAGGTACCATCAATCTGGTAGGTAAACTGCGGATTCGGTTCGGTGGAATCAACAAAACCGTCGCTGTTGAAATCCCATTCATAGGCGGTGGGATTACCCTGTGGTACGGACGTAAATTGAACGGTCACCGGTGCATTACCGTTTCGAATATCACCGGCGAAGTTGGAATGGAGTGAATTATCATGGGGGTCATAGATATAGACCGCACCCGTAAAATTATCCTTGGTAG
>ERZ890604.47-NODE-47-length-43795-cov-15.398811_pt1 | contig 43795 bp, 46 predicted proteins | sample MGYA00521097_ERZ890604 | MGnify/ENA primary metagenome ERZ890604 (study PRJEB32303, sample SAMEA104408625) | aquatic metagenome | biome: Brackish water; feature: Chemocline; material: water | place: Baltic Sea | collected 2014-10-26T21:54:00 | depth 120 m ... | reverse complement strand
CTGCCTTGATGGTCTCAGGCGTGTAGTCATAGGGTAGTACAATATAATCACCTACCTTACCCTCTCTTGCTTCATTAACCAGTGTCCTAATACCCTCGAGGAACATAGCTTGATGTTCTTCTTCTGTGATATTCTCTAGTTGTAGGTCACACCTGTGTGTTTCACTTTCAGTTACGTTCATATCATTCTCCTATTGCATAAAAGTTCTTCAAATCATTAACCCTGTAGAACTCTTCCCACTGAGCAGGTGTAGACACTAGACGTATCACATACTCCAGTGCTGTTGTATCTCTTAAGTCACAGCAGTCGTACATACTTAATAGCTCCTGTCTTACAAACTCATCACCTGCATCACTGTCAGGGTCAGGCATAGTTAGATTAACGAACTCGTCGTATTCCTGCAGCTTCGCCACCTCAAGTACTAGCGAAGTGACTGTGTCATCTAGGCGCAGCAGGTGTCTCTCCATCATCTTAACAACAGCGGTTAAGCTATCGATATCTTCACGTAACATTTTTAATTCATCATTCATTTTATTCCTCTGGTTCATATAGTAATCATTAACCTAATAATCCGGACTAATGGCTCTTATGTGATACATTAACACGGTTAAAGTCTCTTAAATTATACATCTAAAAACTGCATATAATCGTCACGTTTAGCCAGGCGTGAAAAGTCACTACAACCGACCTCCTTCAGCCAGTCACAACCTTCCGGACTATAGATCGTTTTGCATATACTGCAGGGCAGAATCTCGGGCCTGGCACACCGTGGACAACTAGATAAACCGGTCGTCTCAATGAGTACCAAACACGAGCACCCTGGACATACTTCCAAGATTTTTTTAGGTGTTACCATCGATTAGAAAAGTCGACGATCGTGTCCGCAAGCTCGTATATCTCTTTCCAGATATTCTCACCGCTCCAATACTCGAACGCCTCAGAGGCGAATGCTTCTGCGTAAGAGTGTTTCTTAGCCTCGTCCCACTCTACATAGCTAAACGGCAGCTCCTCGGTCATATAGTGGCCGCTGGCTGCAATAATTGCACGCTCTTGGCGTGACATCTCTAGTAAGCTCATAATCTTAACTCCTTGTCTGTTGGTGAGCCTTGCAGACTCATGGTTCTGTCATGGTGAGTATCGTCGTTATCTATGATGATTGTGAAATCGGTGAAGATGCGTAGCTTGTCGCAAAACATACCGTCAAACTCCAAATCATCACAAATGCCCGTCCACGTATCTTGGTCTAGGAAATCCCTCTTGTTTAAGTCGATGTACTTGTGTGAACGCTTGTTCACTTCATCGCGAGGTACTGTACTAAAGATGTGAGCAATAACGTCAACTGTCCACCCATTGCCAAGCATCTTATACCTTTGGCTGTTTGATACACCCTCAGTATAGTTATCGGGAACAGTTTGTAGCCTTTCGCACTCTAGTGGTGTTAGTTTTCGGTATGTAGGATGTTCGTATCTCATGTATTCGTAATTCGCCGCAGTCAGACAGTTTGATTTATCTTTCATGTTTCTACCACGTCTTGTTTTAGACGTTGGGAATGTAGCGTCAAAGCAATCACCGTCTTGTATCTCGGTGTAACCTTTTTTAGTGGCTTCTTTAACAACTAAAACTTTTGGCTCTCTATTGCCTCCGGTACAAGCATTCAACGTAGGTGATTTACCGCTATCAGCATAAACACGTTTGATACAGTCGTGCCCATTGATGTCCATTGCTGTCGCAACGTGGTGACATTCAGTATCTTTGGTAGCTCTATTTTTAAATACTACTGCCTCATGCATTTCACATGGTCGCGGAACTAGAGTCATGCCATTGTTCCCGGCACCTTTATACATAGTTGCAGACATACAAAGTGACTTTTGATCTATCTCTTTATAATGACGGCGATTTCTATCAGTATCCTTGACTGCGACCCCATCGTAACCCTCTAAGATATCCTTGAGAACAATTCCCCGATCTTCCGGTTGTGTGACGTTTGGAATATTCGTCCAATACAATCTAACTCTGTTTTGAGCACTTAGAAGTGAAGAGTTAATCATTATAGGTTTAACACCTAAAGCGTCAGATATAACGTCTTGAAACTCTTGTTTCATCCTTACGTTCTCCAATAAGAAGTAACGTGGCTTCGTTTCGTTAAGTAAGCGTACAAACTCAAAGAACAACGCAGAACGTGGGTCGTCAAAGTTTAATTGTTTACCGGCGAAACTAAAACCCTGGCAAGGTGAGCCTCCCATTAACAAGTCAATCTTAGGTAAATCAGTAGCAGATAGTTCAGTCACATCACCAACGTGTTCCATTTGTGGGAAGTTCTTCTTTGCTATCTGTATGGCGTATTTATCAATCTCTGAAGCGTAGTATTTAGTTATTGGAATATCTGCTTTTTTCAAAGCAAGTTGTCCACAACTCATACCATCAAAAAGGCTTAATATATTCATTTTAAAGCCTCCGTTTTAAGGCGGATAGCTTCTTGTTCTGCTCTGACTTCGATATTAATCCACTTGTTTAGATCTATCGCCATGACCAAGGCAAACCCTATCAATAGAGCAACAGTTACGACCATCATTGTTAATATAATATCCATTACGCCTCCCATTGGAATTGTGAATGGAACTGTTTAGCTATTGTTTTATTAATGTGCTTGTTCCAAATGATTCTAGCTTGAACCTTTTCTTCACCGTTTAGTTGGTCGTTATAGAAATTGTGAAGAACCTCGTTTTGTGCTGTTCCTCGTTTTACAGCTTCTGCGTCGTCGCTTTGATTATATGTGACGTCGTGCAGTCGCACCATGTGTCCAAAAATGGACAGTTTTTTGCTTTCATTTTTCATAGTATCCTTTTGTTGTTGATTGATTGGTCGCTATCATCAGACCCAAGTTCACCGCGTAGGTGTGACCGTCTTGGATTATAGCCACGCTGAGGTGTTCACGTCCTCCGTGGCCATTTCAAGCATTTAAGTTCTGTATTGTTTTAACTCTTTCAATAGAGCATCTCTTTCTTTTATTAAGTAATGTATTTTCTCTTGATAGGTGTGCAACATCGAACATGCGTATCTAACCCACGTTTTAGATAGTTTGTGATTATCTCTTTCGTCCCAATTTCTCACAATATCCCCTTTAATTTGTGTAGTACCATTCGTACTTTAAAGGCTCGCCCTCGTGAGCGAGGAATGCGTCCTCGTCTTTGAAAATCCCCCCCATCTCATCGGTTGTGATGAAGAGTTCTCCGGTATCAAGACGCAATACTGACACCGTGCAACCTCCGCCGGTGTTCCACAGTTCCGCATTGCTCATTTCAAGAATAAAGGCTTCTAGTGATGTGTTGGAAGATTTAAAGAGTTCTAGACCATCTTCAATAGCTTCAGCGTCGGCGTTGTCATATTCAAGAACTTCTCTCAAAGCTTGGACATATGTTGTTCTTTTAGTGTTCATGATTTGTCCTCCTTTTGATTTTCATTTCGATAACAGTCTGCACGGTAAGAGATTTCACTTGTTCCTATCTGCACACCAAATACTTCACAGTTGTTATTCTCAACTTCAACGTAAACGCTTCCGTCGTCCTCCCAAGCTTCTATTCCGTTAGAAATGAACCATTCTATTGCTTGTTGATAGTCAGTCATGTCAGCCCCCTTACGCTCTAACACTTCGAGCTAGTTCAGCCCAAAATGCATTACTGAAGTGACCGCCATAGATGCTATTTAGCTTGTCTTCGAAGCCCATTTCCTCGGCTTGGTCTTCTAGGTAGTCGATTAGGTCAAAAGGTGACACAAGATGCGTGTTCATCTCTTCTGCTGATGATGAGAAGTTACCGCAGTAGAATTGATAAGCGAGTGACGCACCGTAAGTGTAGATGCCCTCAGCCTCGTCTTGTTCGTCTTTTGGTAGTGCTTTATATAAATAGTCGTTCATGATGTTTTCTCCGTTTGTTATTTAATAGTCGCGACGCGTTGGCGTCGGCTAACCTTTGTGGCTAGTGTCACTATTATATACACAAAGTACAGCAGATGTGTAACTTTATTTCACTGTACACGCAAAGCCTAGTACTAAAGGAAAAAACAGTGGTTCGCACATGAGTGCGTCCCATTATATTTAGAACCAGTTTGCCAATCTAAAGAGGCTTTTAGTGTTCGCCATGTCACAAGAAGCTAGTCTTTCACCTCTATAACATGACGAACCACCTCGTTAACTTGTTGCCATCGTTGACATCTCACAACGTGCTTCTTGTAGTGTGTCGTGAGTGTGCCAAGTCTACCAGTCGAAGCCCTTTTTCTCAGCCTCTTTTTTTGTCTTCATTCCCAGGTGCTCTAAAGAAGGCCAAAGGGGGTTCTTCAATGTCGCGGGGGAGACATCTCTACTCACGAATCTTCCGCATTTTTTGAAATCGGCCTTAGACCACTACCCAGAACCAGGGGAGTAACGTCGGATCCCAGAGTAGCGGAATGAAGTGTCCCTGTTCAGAGTATTGCCACAGGTATATCAAGGCTGAATAGGGTATGACGCCCAGTTCAGCTGGTAATGCGGCCCGTCTTTGAAGGTTGTCCAGCTGCCACCCCAGGTGATATCCACCTTTAGGATCTTAGCGGCCTTCTTGAAGGCTTTATTGATCTCGGCATATAGCTCCCACTCCCACCGAGCTTGTCCTCCTACATAGGCGAAGACATCAATTGCGTGCCCTGTCAGGTGACGAGAGTTCATCGTCTGAGAGACACCCGTACGAACGAATTCACGTTGTGTGCACATCTTCCGACACCCTTCTGAGATACCAAAGTCAATTAAACTCAGCTCCAAAGCGAGGTGGGCTACGTCTTGAAGGTCTTGATGTACGCCTTCCATTTTATCCAAAGAATTTTTAGAGAAGTTAAACATATTTTTCCTATTTGTTTTTGCCGTCAGACCAGACTTCGGTACGTTCACCGTTACGTCTGACCCCACGCATTTTACCTAGCGGTGCTCCGCCTTGCATGAAGTCGAGGAAGTCCTCAATCTCAGCATCTAAGCGGTCTGTTAGGACGGCTTTAGCTGCTTGATCTACGTCTTGCCCCATCGATCTCTGATAGTGGGCTACAGCGCCACTGAGGGCGTCTAGACGGTCATCATGTCTTAGTGATCCACGGTCTCTAGTTATGTGAGTTAGTTGGTAGAGGAGGCTGAACTTATGCTCCTTCGACTTACTCTCTCTCTTGGCTAGATCCTCGTCTATGACTAGACGGTGTTGTGCCATAACAGGCTCTAACGTATCGATGATACGCGCCTCTTTCTGACCTTTAGCCCATTCAGACTCTAATACTGTACAACCACCAGGCCACACCTTGCTTAGGATAGGTTGGAAGGCTGTTACCCACATTCCCTGTCCATAGTTCGGCTCGACTTCGATGGTATGCACATCGTATTTCTTAGCATCAAAAGCTATCTGCATCATTGCTTCAGCAGGATCTAATGACGTACCACCAACGTGAATAACGTACATAGTACCTGTAAGGATACCTACGATAGCCCACGCTGTTTCGTCAGCTCCTCGGCCAGATGGATCTACAAATAGAACTTTAGATTCATAAGGTTCCCACTCTGAGTCCACAAATAATGGTCTTAAGAAGTGGTCGCCTGAGAAGCCCATATTCGGGATATCTTTGACGAGGTTGTGTTTGTCATTATGACGTCCCCATTGAATGCCGATAGGGGCCTTCACAGGGTTACAAGACATCACTACTAAGTCTGATTGACGTAGAGGATAACGCTCAGCATCACTGAGTGAAGTATCCAACATGTACTGAAGTGCGAAAGATGCTTTACCTTTAGCTTCAATACCTATCAGTTCGTCAGAACCGAAGCGTGTGTCTGTCGATTCACCGAAAGCTATCTCACCTTCGCTGTGTGCCCTTCTTAGATATTGGGCGAGGATATTTACTTCACGACCCGTCTGGTTATCTAGCAGCACGTAGTTCTTTAATTTGTCACGTGTTGGATAACGAACAGGGATCGTAATGCATCGGAAGCCCATCTCTTTTACTAGGGTGTTGTAGACAGATTCCTCCGTCTGCGGAGTACCTAGGAAAATAATGTCTCCCTTACCGTGCTCCGTTTTAGTGATCGGGACGAAATCTGAGGTTACGATCTTCACAATACGTTGACGTGCGTCTTCGGTAAGTGAGTTACGCTCAACTTCGATGTCATCAGCAATCAACAAGGTAGCACGTGAGCCTGTTATCTGTCCGGTAATACCACGGGCAGCTACAGTATAACTTTGTGATAGAGAGGAACTAGCGACGTCGAACTGCTCAGCCATGTCTCGGCGAGTAGCTCCTTTTTCTCTAGGGCCTTCAAGCAACCATTGGACAAGCTCCATTGACTGGAGAATACCTTTGGTCTGCGCTACGAATTCCTTTGATTTAGAACCAGTAGCTGAGACAACCATGATCTTCTCGTCTCTAGGGTTCCTCATCATCCGCCAAATTGCATAGGCAGAGGTGATGTAGGATTTACCTAGGGATCGGAAGCATCGAATGATGTCCTCACGAGGCGCTGCGCTGATAGCAGCTAATACTTCTTTGTCTATTTCATCAGCTTCCGCTGTGTCGTAGCCAAATTGTAGTCTGTGTGCGATCTCGTATTGTGCTGGAGTTGGCTCAGGTAGTCCCAAGTGCATCCAGGTTAAGTATAAAAAGTTGCGAAAGTCTTTAAACGCTGGCCACACCTCTTCCGGAAAATTAGTCTCCCAGTGAGGACGACCATCTTCCATTAGTGGATTAAGCATAGTTTTCCTTTTTATGAACGGCGCGGACGGCTACCATATCTCCTTTTGTTGATACGTAAGTAGCCATCAATGAACGAACTGACGCCGTTGAATTGACCAGCAGTTCCATCTTCATCAGAATTAAGCTTGTCAATCAGGGCAGGGTCTTCTTTCCGTGCAGCGAAAGACTTCCTCTTAGGCGTAGGTAACTCTGATGTTACCTTTGGCCCATCCTCCTTTGTTGGAGGGACTCTATTGATTTGGATGTCACTGGATTTGTTAGCTGAAGCTGATTGCTCAGACTTCAAACTAGCGGTTGTTAATCCTGAAGTGGCCATAATTAACTCCTAAAAGGCATAACCTTGCTATATTTTTCCAAGGATGCGCTGATATGTTTCGCAGCAGGTAGATCTTCAAGATCCTCTGGTGGTGGAAACGACTTCAAGAAGTTCACACATGCTGAAACCATAGCTGGTGCTAACTCTTCTTCATGATTAACTATGTCTATCAATCGCCCAAGTAGTGCATCCTTCAATTGTTTAGTGTCTTTCACTTACTTATCCCCTTTAGTTTTTCAAAAGTACGTAGTGAACTCATGCCTAGTAATGCAAATGTAAGCTCCACTAAGATATCGTGAGGCATCTTGGGAAGGAGTGATGTGTCATACCCTCCAAGTGCCATCATATAGTTAGCGAGTGGTTCACCGATAGCCATCCAAGTGATGCCGATAGCACAAGCCCAACCAATCATAGGACGCCAACCCGCTACAAATATGGAGCGATGTTGAGCCTCAGCTTTATTGGTTTCGATTTGTGCCAGGTTGGTCGCGACGGTTGCTTCAATAAGCGTCTTCTCCATCGCGACCTTAGCCTTCTGGGCAGCATCTTTATCAGGGATAACTTGGTCGATGATATCCAACGCTCTCGGCAAAAGTGCCGTAAGTAGTGATACCATAATTCTCCTAGTTCTTCGACTGCTTCTGCTTCAAAAGCTCGTCGAAGAGTTTATCTAACTTCTTATCGATACGTTGAAACATATTGTCGTAAGCGTTTCGATTCTCTGTTATTGTTTCTTTGATGTTTGATATTTCTATCTCTTGTATTGCCACGCTCTTCTCGATCTCGCCAATGTATGAGATCATCCCCACCACTAAAACTATCGTAGTGAATATGTGTGATACATTGACTGTCTTTGAGAGGTGCCAAGATTCAGGATCTTTATCTGACACTTGGCTCTCCTTAAAAGATTACGGGCATAGGTACTGAGATATTCTCATCGTCATCTTCAGGTAATTGTGACTCACCTGCATAACCTGTTTGAAGAACTTGACCATCATCCAATAGGAAGATTGCTCCACCTTCAGATGAGTTACCTACAAGCCTAATGTCCATCACCTGACGTCGATGAATTAACACCTGACGGAAGTAGTAGTTGTTACCATCATATGTACCAGAACCTAGTTGTCCATTACCTGAGTAACCAACTGACCAAGCAACACCAGTAGCATCTAAGATGTAAGCGTAGTTATAACTGCCTGATCCGTTGCACCAAACTTTCGTAGCGTTAGTGAAGTAAGTACCATCTGTCTTCTTACATTGAGTGAATGAAGAACGATTAGTTGTGTCTGCTGCAACACCAAGACAACCGTAATTGTTAGCACCTGTCGCCCATACTGAACCATCAGCCTTAATAGCGTACATATTATTATAGTCGTCTGTGAAGTTGTCACAATATACGACGTTTGTTAGTGCAACAGCTGGTGTATAAGTAACAGTATTAGTTGTAGTACCGTTACGTCCACAATTACCATAACCATTGTAACCCCAAGTGTATAAGTTCTTAGCGTCATCAATAGCCCAAGATGTATCTTGACCTTGCCCCATATCTACAATCGTAATTGAGTTAGACACAAAGTAGTTGATCTGCATTGGGATGTTCATCTGGGTAGTATTACCAGTACCTAATTGACCGTAGCTATTACGACCCCATGCATACAATGTTCCATCAGACTTAAGTGCAAGACATGAAGTCTCTTGTGAACGTCCACGTGAAAGCTTTGTGATACCTGCTAGTACAGGAACCTGAGTGAAGCTTGTACGTTGTGTTGTGTCACCAAATCCTAACTGTCCATAACCATTGTAACCCGTAGAGTGTACTGTTCCATCAGATGCTAGAAGTAACGTTGAAACGCCATTCTCATTTGAACTCATTGGGGCATACTCAATAATAGTCTTACCATGGATTGAGTTTTGTGTTCTGTCTGAAGCACAATAAGGGACATAAGTATCAGTAGTGTTACCACTGCCAATTTCACCATTGTCGTTTTGTCCCCACGCCCACCACTTACCGTCTTCAGTGATAGCGCCTGACATGTAGTCATACTCACCCCACATACGGGAAATCTTAGCAGCTCCAAAAGGGAAGCCTGTACGTACTGGATATGAACGGTCAGATATAGAGTTACCTACACCGTGCATCCAATTCTCACCACGACCCCACCAACGAGCAGAGCCGTCTTGCATTACACAAGCACCACGGCGGTACATCAATCGATTACCTTCAACTAGAGACTTCGCTCGGACGCCTTGACGTGCTGAGTAAGTTGACCACTCTGGAATACCAGTGTTGTCTAGTTTAAGAATTTGTCCTGCAGTACCTACTGGTAGTGCTTCTAGGTCTGTGCCATTGTGATAAATCAACTCACCTGCTGTGGTCGTTACGCCTTCTACACCCTGTGCAAAGACATCCCAAAGTGTAGCATTGGTTGACGGTAGTGAAGCGATTGGTACGTTTGTTTTTGCTATGTATGAAGAGCCGCCTTCTGAGACGACATCTTGTGCAGTATAAGTTAGAGCAGCGTCATAAACGCCGCGCCACTTAATTGCTACTTTACCTAAAGTAATTGTTGCCATAATTTTTCCTTAAAATAATACTGGTGATAACACAGGCAGTTCCTCTGAATCATCTGTGTGGCCAGTCATTGAATATTGTCCAGTACCTGCTGAATAGAGACTACCATCGTCACTTAAGACGTAGGTTACGAGATGTGCACTAGCTGCAACAGCATACCCACCAACTCTCCAATCAACGATTGTTTGGTTGAATAGTGTCTTTCCGCGATAGCCATCTAAGATAGAACCACTACCAGTGTGACCGTAGTTGTTCAGACCATAACCTCTAAGAGATCCGTCAGCGCCTTTTGTCATTCCCCAAGCTGAGTACTGACAACCACCACCTACTATTTCAGTATTATCTGATCCTATTCCTGACAGTTGCACCCAATTATTACTATCGCCTGTACCATTCAGAAGAGAGTTATATTGACCAACGCCAATACCCCACACTGTTCCATCGTTTAACAGAACAACTTGCTGTGTATAAATACCAGCTTTACAATAACCGTCGACAACGAATTTACTACCTAGTCGTGTGTCTTCTGTGGCCACCCAAGTTTCAGAACCTGGTACCCTAACTCCTGTTATTGTTGTGTTAGAATTTGATTCACCCCAACCGTAGATCTTACCGTTCGTTGTGATAATCATGTAGCGACGTTGATACTGCGCACCGCCTGATACATGTGAATCAGACTCTTCAGAACATACTTTCAAGACAGGGTCTTTATCAGAAGGAGCCCAAAGCTGATGCTCAACATTTGGATCACCATTGTTCTGTATTCTTGAGATAGAGTTTTGCTCACCTGCCATATAAAGATGGCCCTCTGAGTCAACTAACCAAGAGAACTGATGATAGTGACTAACAGTACCATAATTAACTATTGTGTGTTTAGTAGATGTTGGAACCAATCTCGGTGTCGTGATATTACTTGTACCTGTGGAAGGAATTCCAGAAGAACAATATCTATTGCTCCCCCAATAATACACCTTACCATCTTCAGTCTGACACATCACTGAGCCATAATTATAGTATCCAGTACCAGGCTTCACTGATGTAACTTTAGCATCAGCAGGAAGATCGCCCTTACCACTAATTAATTTTGGAGTAGCATTATTATCAGCGTTATTTGTTGTATTACCTACGCCTACTTGTCCGTAGTTATTTAGACCCCAAGCCCAAAGTTTTCCGTCTGTATCCACAGCATATGTGGTGTAATTACTTAGGTATAACTCAGCCATCGGAGGTGTCCCTGGTGGGAATGCAGCATAAACAGGCATAGAACGGTGGCGCTCTGCGTAGACACCATCACCTAACTGTCCGTTATTCTGTCTGCCCCACATACGAACACTACCGTCCGTCATGATTACACCAAAGTGATCTTGACCACCTGTATAACCATTGTCGCCGAAGCGATTGTGAGGAAGCTTTGCAACAGCACTACCACTACGACCCTCAAGGAATTGAAACTCTAATTCACCAGACGCTGTGACGATTAATGATTGTCCAAAAACGCCTGTTAATGTGTGAGTAGTTCCAGGAGTAAGCAACTCATTCTTAGTTGTGGCATTCAGTTGTGAAGTGGCCATAGTTTGGAAAATACTACCTGTGTAATATTGGACTTTACTATCCTTACGAACAACATCGCCTTTTGTATAAGTAGTACCCGTTGACCATAATCCTTTCCAACGATAACCAAGTTTTGAAATATCAATCTTCATAGGTTCACCACCAAGTTATTATTTGTTATAGAGTAGTTGACGTTCTCCGCCATTGTCCAAGTTTCATAATCATCAACGTTATAATCAGCATCTCTGCCGTACGTTAATTCTATGCTTTGACCATCTGCTGACATCTTAAATCCGTAGAAATTAGGAGCAGCAACTGAGGATACTAATAGGTATCCAGTCTCATCAGCCTTAACTTGTAGAAACTGTCCAGCTTTAGTAGCGAGAGTATTAGGAATTGAAGCAGCTTGGAGTAATCCTGCTGTCTCAATCCTATATTGTTCTGCTGTATTCCTGTGAGTTAACGCTGTGTTTGCGTGTGTAAGAGCAGTGGCATTGTTCACACCAGATGTTGCAGCACTAGCGGCCGCAGCGGCTTGATTACCTTGAGCTACAACTTGAGCTTGTTGTGCCAAGTCTTTTGCAGCTGTTGCCAATGCAACTTGTGTCGCTGTTGCACTCAATACCCACTGCTTATTCGCAGCGTCTTGATTGTTTACAGGATCAGCAACATTAACCATTTTAGAGTTGTCAGCATCCCAATCGTTAGCACCGTTCCTAGACAGAGCCACTTCTTTGATGTCGTTAGCCTCTTGTGCAAGATAGAAACCCTGCAGAGAGTCTTTGTCTAAAATCTCTTCAGACAATACCGATCCTGTTTGATAATCAACAAGTCGTGTTGCAGGTGATGTCTCACGAATAAACGTAACAACCTGACCAGAAATGGTCGGATCGTCTAGTTGAATTCGAGCGTCATTCACCCATGAAAAGAAAGTTGTCTCTACGCCATCAACAAGAATGCTGATGTGATCTTTTGAGATGTACTCAAAGTCTACCTCAAACTGTCGGTTACTTGGATCGGGTAGAGCTGCCTTAGATGCATCTACGTTATAGACGGTTCTAGCATAAGCCATATATTACCCCTAAATTAAAAAGAAAAAGGAGGCCGAAGCCCCCTAAAGTTAGTCAGTTATTATTTTCATAATTCGCTGATGAAGTGTGAATGGTGTCAGTTTGTTTACAGCGTCAAAGACCTCATCAGAGTCTCCATGAACTACTGCATCCTTCAGATCAAAAACATCGGTGACTAATCCACCTGTAGGCCCCAGCAGAAGAGACATTCTGTCTTTCTGTCTGTAGAACCTTGAAGGCGTCTTACCGAACATTTTCATTATCTCTGCGGATGGTGTTGTTAGCCAAGCGATGTATCCTGATCTATCGATCACATCGTATGCCCACTCACCTGCAGAACGCTCTTTAACTTTACCACGATTGATAATGTCTTTCGCATAAACAACGCCTGTGCCTAGTCCAATACCCATCGCAAACGATAGGAAGGCCTCCATGTCACCATATGTTCCCATACGTTGAAACGCAGGAAGCATATAACGTGTCATGACTACAAATCCGTATGTTTGGAATTGCATCAATGTCTTACCATAATCACTAGACATAAAGAACGGAACATCACCTTTACCTGGTGTCATCACTGCGCGGTTGGCAGTGTGCTCAAGTGCACTTAGTACATCTTGATATGCTCTTTGGCCTTCAGCACCCTCATCGAGCCAACGAGCCATTCCTAATTCTAGAACACCGTCGTTGTTTTCTGGAGGATGTTTCTTCATCATCTTGATGACACTAACCATCTCACTCTTTCCAAGCCCGAGACTTGCCATTTTAGCAATCTCCAATTCGGCAGCCTTGTTACCGGCAGAAGCCGACGATAAGAGGTCATCAAACTTGTGAGCAATATTCACGAAATTATGTTGCATTTCGATCATCGCTAACATCTTCAGACGAGTGTTCCACCAATGCATACCAGATGCGTGAGTGGTTGCCTTAGATACACCATTTAGAACTCTATCAGCTGTCGAGGTAGTGTAGTGTTTGATAGTACCATAATCACCAATACCTGATGAACGACGCATATCATCTACGTTGTTAAGCTTTAGGTTACGCTGATTGTGAATCAATGTTTCCAAAGCTAGAGCTAGACGGCGGACTTCGTGATTACCCATGCCATTGATTGTTGATTTCAATGCTAGAAGGTTCTTACGAGATACTGTGCCGAAGCCTGTAGTAAGAGCGACGTTTGCCAAGTCAGTAATTGATGGGATCAAGAAGCCTGAACCATAACGAATATAGTTAAACTCTCGTGATTTACTCATCAGATAACCAAGAACACCTTCAGAATCTTTAGGTAGTTCTAGTAGTCCTAACTGGCGTTGGATGCCTTTCTCAACGTATGACATGTGACGGCGCTTAGTAGCCTCCAGTCTGTTAATGTAACCTGAAGTTTTACCTGCCTTCTTAGCTTTAAAGATCATAGCATCGTAGTCATCTTCAACAGATTTGATCAAAGACTTCATAATTGAATCTTCATCTGTACCGTGGTGGCCGAACACTTGCCTAAGTGCAATACGTTTAGCGATCTCTGCTACACCTTCATGTAGTGAACCAAAGAAGTCTGAACGTAGGATACCAATTTCTTGAGCACGACGACGCTGTTCATTTGTCAGCTTAATCATTCGTGTCTTAGAACGGTTTGACTTAAAGAGTTCCTTATCAAGCATACCAAGAGGTGACTTACTTGAATCACGACGGCCCATCTTATCGACAAGCTCCTCAACGTGATTACCTAATGGTGTGCCTTTCTCTAGCTTATTCAGCTTACGCTTAAGACGTTTAGCCGTACGCTTGGCCTTACCAGCCTCCTTTCCAAACTCTTTCTTAGCTTTATTTAAAAGCTTCTTGTTCAGAATAGCAGATTGTTTAGCAGCAATAGCAGCATCAACTTTTGCCTTAAGACTCTTTAACTTAGGCTCTAGACGTTTGATCTGCCTATCAGTGTGGTGAAGGTCTTTGTTGATATTACGCAGACGTTCACGAAGCTTTTGTATTTTCGGATTAGTAACGCTTTTAGTTGAATTACGCTGTCTTGCAGCAGCACGAGCGTCACCGCCAACATTAGCAAGCTCATTATCAGCATCGGTAAGATTACGCTGAGCAAAGTCATAGTCACCTTTAGTGGCATTTGCATCTCCTTCTAATGTATTAAATAGATCTTCAGCCTCTTGGACTTCACCTTTTCTCTCTTTACCTAAGATCTGCTCATCACGTTTGGTACGTAGTGGCAGAGCGTTACGGGCTTTTAGCTCTTCTTCAGCAAGCTTTATTTTATTCTCAACTTTCTGTTTCTCTAGCTTCAAAGCCTTACGCTTAACTATAGCCGTATCGCGATCCGCAATGCGGGCTTCTAGAATAGCAGCGGCCTCATCTACAGAAGCATTCTTGAAATCGGTAGTTGATTTACGAAGCTCACGTGCTGCTAAGACTGCAGCCCGACGTGTAGTCTTCTCGTCATCAACAGCATTTCTATAAGCTATATCTATAGCATCTTGTTCACGGCGAAATAAATCACCAGTCCAATCCTCTAGAACCTCTAGCTTAGTTGCTTCACCTTCTGCACCGGCCTTAATAAGGTCAGTGGTTCCATCAGCCTTTGTGACTGTTACATCCTCACGGCCAAGCTTATTGAATAATTCTTCAGTAAGATTGAAGTCCGCTAGGAAGTCATCAGAAGGTTTCTGTGCGAAGACCTCTAGGAAGAAGAGTCTAGCACCAGACTTATTAGTACGAATGCCTTTACCGTCCCAAAGTTGAGGAGCGACATAGTCTTTACCCATACGTTGAGACTCATCAATCAAGCCTTTCTCAACCATTAGATCTTCGATCATCTTATTTAAGTCGTGGATGTCATCACCCATCTTACGTGCAGCATCTACAACAGCTTTAGCACCTTCGTCACCGAAGCGGCTTGTAAGGTTATCCATCATCTTTTGAGTGATGTCGTCATACATAGATGACGCAATGATGTCCTCAAATTCCCAGTGACGTAATTGACCATTACTTCCTTCTAACTCACGCGCACGTGCATTACCTGTAGAGGAAGGGCCAGCAACTACATCAGCACCTAATTCTTTAAGATCAGAACCAAGGTTCTTGAAGGCACGAGCAGTAGGACTAGAAGATTGACCAGCCATTACTGCAAGTTTCTGCTGCAAGTTCACAAAGTGTTCACGAGCTTTAATCAGAATGTCTGTGTCAAAGTGGGATTGGATACGATTGGCTATATCTTCAACAGAAGCTTTGTATTCACCCTCACCGTGGCCTTTTGTCAGCGTACCACCTAAGTCATAAAGATGCTCAGTGATGTTACGCATTACTCCAGACTTAGACATAAGCCCACTAATTACAGGACTAGCGCGACCTATAGTGTTTACGACAAATGCTTCACCAGCTTTACCAACGCCTTTAACAATAGTGTTAGCGACACTACCACCTTTAACAGCACCCGCACGTAACATGTTGGAGCCTTTAACTGCCGCAGCAGATAGTGATTGACCGGCTGCAGATTCTGCAACGATCTCGTAAGTCTTACGTCCACCTTTAATCACAGGCTTAAGAACTATACTCTCACCTAAAGAATTACCGATGCCTTGCAGACCCATGCGGAATTTACCGTCAGGACTGAAGACATTTGATGGGTTCTTAGGGCTTAGTAAACTGTTAGGATTTTTATAAGCTGAGATGCCACCACCGATAGCACCACCTAAAATTACACCACCAGTCGCATTGTAACCCGACTCTTGAAGAGTACGAAGGTCTTGTGCTTGATGTAGTGCAACTTCTTGCACCACTGAGTAATAACCACCAGCTAAGGCATATTTACCTGGGCGTGAGTTAGCACCTTTAGCAATGATCTTACCGATCTTTCCTAGTGTAGCTAGTGGCTTCGCAACGTTTACGTAAGGCACGAAAGCTGTAACATCTGCAAAAGATAGAAGACCGCCAAACAACATACCGGCTGTACTACCATTCGCTAAAGCATTACGGCTCTTCATCTCTTTACGTAAACGTTCAGTACGATCTCTGAATTGAGCTTCAGTGATGACACCATCAAATAAGCCATTCTTCATGTGTAGATCCATGTCATTTAGATCGTCTCTATTATCAACGAAATATTTGAATGGGTTGAACTTTACATCAGTAAACTCATAGCTCCCTGGGCGTTTGTCCTTTGGAGAGAAACCATACATAATGCCATTACCAATTACGGTTTCGTGCATCCAAGTACTACCGGCAGTACTAAAAAAGCCAGCGCTTTCACGATGTTCAGCAACCGATAAGTTGTCCATCTGATCAACAGCTGTAGTGTAGTTTGCAGCAGCAATATTACTTGCCGCGTTCTCGTAGTCCGGCTTTAGAATTTCTGCCATAAATGCTCCTTAAGCTTGTGTTATGTCTATTTTACCTAGATTTATTTTGAATTCAGCACCTTCGCCTTCTTCAGATCCGTAGAGTGCCGCAGCACGTCTTACGATTCCATAAAGTCCCATCGGGGCTTCAGCCATTTCATCGATGACTTCTTTATTGAAGAGTTTACCAGTCATAGACATTAGGTGGAGAGCTTTATCCCAACCGCCAGGATACTGTTCTTGCAGCGCTTTAGCGTCATTGAAGTTGTACTTATCAGTAACAATTGTGTCACCTTCAGCATTAACTTCCCAAGTGAACTGACCAAGAGTTTTCTTGACAGTCTCTTCAGGATTCTGACCGGTCACGCCTAGTTCGTTAGAAGTCCAAGTGACGTCAGAGAAACCTTTGTCATATGTCTCATAGCCCACTGCACCTTTAGTACCAGGTTGTTTCTGAGCTGAACGTTTAACAATGTTAATCATTGCTCCAAGCTCATCATCATTAAAGAAGTCAGAGGTCTTGATAGTATCATTTTGATTAATACCGAACGTATTCATTGCAACATCTTCAATAAGCATACGCACGTGCGACGGAACCATACCAAGGATTGGATTTATAGTCTCCTTTCCCATCTCTGGAGCTTGTGCGCGTACTCTCTTAACAGCTTGATTTTCTGTAAATGCTGGCGTTTCAGGTTTTACAGGAGGCTTGGGAGTTGCTTGTCCAAAACCAAAGATAGATCCCAGATCAAAGCCATCATCTTCAGGTGTAACCTTCGGTTTCTGGTAAGACATAAACAGATCAGCTTCACGATTACGTCGCTCTGCTATTCCTTTATTCTTATACTTATTTGAACGGTTTCTAATCTCATCTGCAGCTCCTTGCCAATTACCAGTTTGAATAGCTTTAGTCAGCTTAGGGCCGATTAGACTTTCATTTTGATACGCAAGAGAGACCAAACTGATACGTTGATTTGCAGCTAATGTTGAACCAGAGAACTTCTCTTTAATAAAGCTTTCTGCTCTTGATACACGCGCTTGATATAACACTTCAGCATCTCGTGAAGAGATACCTGATGTGCCTTTTGCAATAGCGTCTATCTCAGCCTCACTTTTGTTTAAGACTTGTCCAGCCATCTCTCGAAGATCTGGACTGCTCAGGTTGAAATCAAAGCCAATCTTATCACGACTAAGTGCATCCTTACGGACGGTCTCAGTGTAATTTGATTCAGCAGAAATGAAATCGAAACGTCTGTCGCTGTATTTATTTTCAGGTGTATCGAAAGCTTCAGGGCCGCTGTGATCAAACATCTTACTTATCATTGAACCAAAGAAACCTTCGTTATCTTGATTCTCATCAACAGGCTTTGTGATACCTTCAGTTGGAGACATGAAGCCTCCAGCCTGAATGTTTTCTCTTACTGATTTTTGAACTTCACGATCAAAGATTTTTGGATCTGTGACTCCCTCAAGATTAGCGAAATCAAAGGGAGTGTTCGCCAAGTGGCGATCTAGTGTACTCATTGTACCTCCTATTAAGGCATTATCATGCTGTCTCCAGTCAGTTTATCTACGACTGGAACTGCGTTAAATGATGTATCGTTTGCATTCTTTTCTATGGTCTCAATTGAATACTTGCTTGCGCCTTCTTTGAAGCGTGGGCGTACTACAACATTGTAAGTAAGAACGTCACCACTTGCGTTCGTAACCGGAACCAAGGCAACGCCTTTTCCAAATACAAGAGAGGCTTTCATAGCATCCATCTCAGGATCACCAGTGAATGAAATCTTTTCAGTGTCATCCCACCAGTCTTTAAACCAACCCTTTTCAGAGAGGTTTCCTTCCTTGTCATAAGTGAAGCTTTCGTTCACTTCATACTCATTGCCAATGCCAATTGTCAGAGGAACACCAGTAGTCGTTGAGATAACTTGATAAGCGTTTAAGTGCTTTAAGTTGTCGCTACGAACCACCTCGTAGTAATTATTACCATCTTCAGGAACTTCTTCACCATCAATATAGATGCCAAGTAATCCTTCTTGAATGTAACCAATGTCCTCACGTAGTGTCTCTGCAGTATTCTCATGCTTACCTGTATTAGGATTGTAGATAGTATTGCCTAACGGTACTATGGAGCCTTCACGATCACTGATCGCTTGAGTCCCTGAGTTCATTTTGATTACACCATTATCAATGTACAATGCTGGTGCTAAGGTTCGGTAGATGTTCTTTCGTAAGGTGTCGACATCGTAGTCTTGACCTAACGCACGTAGCTTAGACATCTGTGTATTAGCGAGAGCTTTGATCTGCTTTTGAACGATTGGTGAAATGTTAGGTGATCCTGCGTTTCCAAAGAACAACCATCCATCATCCATACCCATCTCTTCTTCAATGAATTCAGACATATCCTCACCAAAGAAGTCTGCGGCAAACTGTTTAGTGGCATCATCTTTCTTCTCTTCTGGATATAGCATTTGAGCGACACCAGTATCTGCAACTTGTTGAGAAGCTACTTTAAATTCTTCTGAGTTAACTACGAGTAAACTTTGATCAACACTTTGATTGGCGACCATAGGAGCTACAGCAGCGTCGTAGATAGTTGCAGCACGAGGATCATGTGCCACTAACAATCGACCAAGGTCGCCAGTGCCATCAATAGCTCTAAGTACAGTGGCAGTTCGTCCTTGTAGGGCAGGATCATTGCTTAGAAGACCAGCAGTGAATAACTGTTTAGTGTCATCACTGATTGCCTTCTCACCAAATCTATCCATCATTCCTTTAATTGTAGTGGAAGCTGTGAACATTACTTTAGTAGGATCTTCACCAGGCTCTATGTTGAACCAGTCCGCACGACGCATAATAGCCTCATGTCCATACTTAGTAAGATCTGCAGTTTCAAGACTTCCCCAATCGCCCGTTTGAGCACCTTGAGTAATTCCATTTACTTTAAGAGTGTATTCTTTAAGTACACTAAACTGCTCAGCAGCTTTTGCCTTTAATGCTTGAATCTGTGAGTATGATGCTCCAGGCGTATTCATCAGCTTCGGGATTTCCGTAGCATAGAAGGTAGTTAGTTGTTCAACTTGTGTGAACTCGTCTGGCTCATTCGTAATAGCAGCGAACTTAGATGCCGCAGTTGTATAAGCCTCTTGTCCCGATAGTGTAGTGTTGGCCACAAGAGCGTCGTAAGTTTCTGCTTTTATCTTTGCTACTGCAGCAGGGAAACGTTCAGCATAGCTTTGTTGGCCTTCATTTGCGTGATCTAAGAATGCTAGGAACTTTTGTGTTTTAGCAGGGCCCGCAGCGACTGATGCGTTCATCATCATTCCTAACGTACGGGCGTTGTGTTGTCCTATAGTCTCGTTGGGATACAGACTAGCTGTGTTTGAGACCATTGAGGCCCAATCAACATCACTAAAGTTTGGTGAAGCTACACGACGAAAGATGTCGTTGTTCAACTCATTCAGCGTTTGTTGCTTCTGTTGCTTAATGGTTTCACCAGAGGCCTTAACACGAGCAACTTCAAAGTTACGTGCCCACGCTGCTTGCATAGATACGTCTACAGTTTCGTCACCTGTGCCATCACCGTACTCTTTCTCCCACCAAGACAAAGCTTCAGAGTCGAAAGATGAAGCTGGCTTCTGAGACATATGAAGAGCGAAGTCTCCATACATACGATCACCAATGTTGGCACCTAATGTATCTTTATAGGTCGTAAGGAAGTGACGGTTGCTTTGTTGCTCAGGTGATAATCCACCTATCATCCCATCAATACCGCTGGCCTTCATACTGCCATTTTCCATGTACTGATCAGTTGCTAACGCTTTAGCTTCCTTCTTCATGTTGTCGGCGTAAGTTTGAGCTTCCACCTTCTTATTTATCATTTCAGCTTCTTGAAAGTTTTGCATTGAATTCTGCACACTGCCAAAGAAGTTATTAAAAGCATTAGTCAGATCACCTCTGAAAGGATCTAGCCCAGACTGAGCGGAAACTATTGGAGCCACCTGGTGATTAAAGCTTTGGTTTTTTATTGAAGCCATTCCTCGATTGGAGGATTGTATATCTGTTTGTGTTCTATTCATCGTAGCCATCATTAAACTCCTTTAATCGCATTGAGCATTTGTGTATTCTTCACATCGGCTGAGTAAATACTTAAGCCTGAACTAGCAGTGCTCAGAAGAGCGTTTGTCCGTCTGGCATTAGATTCCGCGATAGCATTTGTTGCTTGGTTACGTGCCTGAGTAGTCCTATTAATATAAGACGTTTGGGCAGCATACTTCTCAGATTCAAAAGCCATCTGCTTGCGTTGTGAAGTTTCATTGATGCGAGAGAAATTCAAAGCATCACCATAAGCATTCTCAAAGAAGATCGTTCCGAGTGAAGAGTCAGAAAGTGCTGTCTCTGTTGCTCGGAGAGTTCCTAAAGCTTTATTAGCCTCACGAATTCGATCTGATTGTGAATCAAATGTATCTTGCTGATCATCAGATATCTTTCGATTTGACTCAGCATATTTAGCTTTGGTTTCTTCAGCCGCGGCTTTGTATTCAGACTCAGCTTGAGACGCCGCTCTATCTGACGCCTTGTTGGCCTGTTGAATGGCCATTGCTCCCTGTGCGACAGACAGAGCAATCATTGCAGTCATACACATATTTTACCCCTGTCTTGTTAGTTCGTTAAAGAAGCCGACGTAGTCTACCGACGTGACGTTCATTGGTTTTTCAGTGTCATTAATAACTTCTATTGAGACACTGTCTGCTTTCGTCATGATCGGAACCTTGAAGGTACCAAGTGGTGAGATTGCAGGAATACCAATACGTGACGCACCAGAACCAATTACACGACCTGTAAATTCAAATGATCGTGGAGCTCGGAACTCTGGAGTTATTTGTACTCTGAAATAGCCAGACTCTTTATAATTGAGAGACAGATTACGTAATTGAAATCTGCCTGATGTAATTGTCCTACGAAGGTTATTTGGATCACGTGGGTAAAGTTTTGAGAATTTTACTCGTGACGTAAATGTTGTACCTACGATTGCTGCTCCCGCAGAGTAATCACCAACTACTGTAATATCATTATCACCTACGAAAGTTATATCCATCACTTCACCAACCAGGCCGACAGCAAAGTCGGTAGATAAGATCAATGTTGATGCACCCAGGTGAGGATAAGGACAAGTCCAGGTAGTAAGGTTAGTTGCAGCGCTGTACGTACCCACTACTTGTGCCTGACGATCCATAGAAACTTGATATGGATGCTTCTCGCTTGATAGCTCGTAGCGTAAGAAGGTCTTCTCAAAGAACACCTTGTCACCACGTGATAAGATCATAAACAACTCACCATCGATCACTGACATCCATTTGATATCAGAGTCGGTACCGTAGCTCCAACGTACCCAAGCTGATTGAGCTTTAGTTTCACCATCCGCGTACATCTTATAGACATACAAAGCGTTACGCTCTTTGGTGGTAAGGAGCATAATCATATCGTTTGTTGAGTCGCCGGTCATCCGCTCGATTGGAGCAGGGATGTAAGACAAAGCGTGTAAGGTGATATCAGCCGCGACGTTAGACACGGAGTTATCATCATACTGATACTCAAATACTAGAGCATCTCGTCCAGATTTTGCAGCGAAGTACAAAGTGTTACCTAGTGTGATCGGGCGACACTTTTCCTCAGTAAGGTAAGTAGTCGATAGATCCACTGTAGCTGTCGAAGGTGACAACATCTGTGATCCTGAGACCTCGAACTGTGACTTGTTTGAAGTCAAGAAGAGAGACTTTCGGAAACCTACAGCGTGGCGTAATTCATTTACTGTTTCAGCAGAGGCTGTTAAACCAAAGGCATCAGAGTCTAGAGACTGCGTTGAGAAGTCTGGCCAGAAGGTGAAATACTTACCTGACTGACTAAAGAAGACTGTCTCAGCGGCTACAAGACCTAAGCGATTACGGTGGAATACCACTGATGTAATCTCTTTACCCACGAAGTCTGGGTTAGGAACTGTTTCTAGGTCTCCAGAGAGACGTGCAGCATAATCACCTTGTCTGAATGTGAACGTTCCGTCCGCTTCACGTACCAAGAAATGAGGCATCGTGGACAGATCAAAATCGTTATCTTCAGTAGGATCGTAAGACTCTACCCAACCGCCTTGTGTGACGTCATACAGCGACCAATAACCGTAAAGTTCATCACTTAAGTTTTGACCAACTTTAATGAAATACCCATCAGGTGCTGTGCGTGGTAAATACTCCCGATCACTTACAACGTTTGCCATAGACCAAGGGCCATATGTAGGATCAGATCCTGTATGCTTAATTTCAAACTCTTCAGTACACGTAAGTATTACTGTGTCGTCATCTTTTGACTTTGAGAAGCCAGCAGGGGTGACAATGTTTGAATAGACATTAGAGGAAAGTTCTGTGCCACTTAAGGCATTAGTAGTTGTCAGTGACCAAACTTGCGTCCAACTTGTGTCCGTCTTTTTCTTCACACTAATCGTATAGGCAGTACTTGTGTTTGTAACACGACCATTGATAAGCGCACGGTGCTGAGGTGTATAAGTTGACGGAAGCATAGCTACTGTCTTCTTACGGTTTGAAATAATGGTGTAATCAGCAATGGTTACAAATGAGAAATCTTCACTCTCACCTGTGTCAATGTATGTCTTGTTATTAGGGAAGGTGACGGTTTTCTCGACACCATCTAAATCGAAGACTTTCAAATCTCCGTTGTCTACCATGATGACATATCTCTCAACTGCATCTCTACTGTATGAATACACAGCAGGATACGACGTAGGAGTTAGATGCGTCATTTCTGAAATGTGGCGCGAAGAAGGACGTGATTCAAAACCACCAGTTACTACTGAAACCAGTATGTTATCTGCTTCTTCTACCTGACCAGGCAATCGTACAGGATCAGGCTGTCGTGAAACGCCTTGATATAAAGTCTTAATAGACTGCTCGACCAGTTTACCCATTTTTATCTCCCCGAATAAGCGTGATTCCTGTGCGTCGCATACGCGACGTGAGGGCTATCTCTTAAAATATTGTTATCTTCAGTCTCCGATTCAGAGTCTAAGAGAGCGGCATAAGCCTCTCCTTCCTGACGGACTGCAAAGTTGTCTAATTGTGCTGAACCCATGACTGACTCTTGGAATTTACGGGCAGCTCTTTGTGCTATGTAATTCTGAAGTTCAAAGTTAAGACCTTCATAATCAATCGATACGATTACATCGCACTTTAAGTCTTTATCGAATTTGAACTTGTGATTAATAGAGTCAAATAACTTACGTCGTCCGGCTTGTTCACGGACAATAACGTTGATGTGTTTATCTTCTTCCACAGTATCTACGCGTAGGTAGTGCTTTGGAATAATAATTTCGCCAGATGCCTGACGGGATAGGATCAATCCTCTCTCTAGGTTTTGGTGCCACCCTTTAGATAATACTTCCAAGGCGGTCATATTAAGTTTTGATTCAGCTTCCTCAGCGTCAGGAAGACCTGAAGCTAGGGACGAAACAGGGGTTTCACCAATAGAGTTAAGGATGATATTAACGGCTTCTAATTTAGTAAGCATATTTTTACCTCAAAAAAAAAGGGGCCACCCTCCGAAGAGAGAAGCCCCTTAATAATTAACTAACGAGTTTAAGCAGTCTTAAATTCGATAGCCATTTCTGGACGCATAGTACCGTGACCAACGAACATCTTAGAGACCATAAAGTCTTCAAGACGACGAACGTCGCGCTCTGTTTCCATTGAGATATCCATAAGCTTAACTGTTGCTACAGCTTGCGGACACCACATCACACCAGTAGTCGTTGAATAATTCGCACGGTACTTAGAGTAAACAGTTGTAGCTGTTGTCTCATTAGTACTAGGAATATTACGTGACTTAACGATTGTTACACCGTCGACTGTGATAGTCTCTGAACGTTTCTGAATACCACCAGCATTGTCTGCTTGGAAGTCGCGGTTCAAGATCAAGTACTGACCATTAGAGTCTTTAGCGTACTTAATAGCGTCAAACGTTTCAGCGTTTACAGCAAGGTAACGTGGCATATCTTCTGGCACGTCCTTGTTGAACAACCTCATGTTTGCATCGCGAATAGCGTCAAGCCAGGCAATACCTGAAATAACACCACTATTCTTACACAATGCGTTCACGATAGACTCACCACCTGGGAAAGGTGCAGAACCAGTATCACGTGCTGCTAATACTAGCTGACGGAATACGTTCTTATCGAACACTTTCGCTAGTGCGCCACCCATCTCTTTAGAGATGATAGAACGCATGTCGAAATGTGAAAGGATGCGGTCAAGGTCTGCAATGCCGTAATGCGATACAAGAATATCGTCCACGTTAATTGAGATCTCACCAGTTTGGAAATCGTTACCCAACAATTCAGCGCCTGGAGTATGATACTCTGCAGATGCTTTCCACGTTTTAGGGAAACGGTATGATTTTGCGCCACCGTTTAGACTCTTAACAGTATGCTTATCTAGCGTTACTGTTGCGTTATCAAACGCTGTCAATACTTCGCCACCAAAGACGTCCATCCATAATGAACGACTGTCTACTGGTGATGATTGACCTGAACCTGAACGAGTGGGATTTGATGCTTGGCCTAATGCCATAATATCCTCCTCGGATTAGTAATTAAATTTTAAATTAAGTGTTTGCCGTGATTCACTTTCTTTACTGATTGTCCGACGTATCGGGTCAGGTCATACTCATTTGTTTGGCTGGACTTTAGTTGTCTCCCCGCCTAGGGAAATAAACATATCCGTGATTGATAAAATGAGGGCTAGTCATCTTATCTCTCGTGTCCATAGTTCTATGGGCAGAACCTCGCTCTAAAGGGTAAAAAAATAGGGAGACCGAAGTCCCCCTAAAATTCTAACCTAAATCCCAAGTTGCGGATTGGATCTTCTGCATCACACTTTCTCGGAATGCTGGATCACTAGCATACATTGGATTAGTCATATCTGCTTTCATCTCTGCACGAGAGCGATAACCAAATTGACCACCACTTTGTGATTTACCACCATTGATCATATTAGGTTCAGTGTTCGCGGATTCGCGACGAACCTTCAATGCATCAATAGCAACCTTCCACTCTGGTGTACTTAGAAGCTCGTTGTAACGTTGACCTTCATCGTGTGGTAGATTCCTTGCGGCCCAGGCTGCGAGATTATTCCACTCACCTTCACCACCTGCATACTCTAAAGCTGCCGTGGTCTGTTGGTCGCGACGATAGTTCATATTGTCTACGTACAACTCAACAATATCACGGCGTAGTCCTTGTTTCTCAAGGGCTACATATGCTTCTTCGCTTAAATCACCATCGGCTTCTAGCTGACCTCTGAGTTCAGCAGCATCAAGTCCCGCACGTTGTACGATATCTTGTGCTTGATACTCAGGTGTCGCCAACGCTTCTTCACGTTCAGAGTCAGTAAGACCATCAGGAGCATCTTTCGGCTTCTCATTTTTATTAAGACGATACTCGAGTTCCTTGGCGTGGTTCTGCCAATCATACTCACCGGTTTCAGCGTCATAGAACTTCTCTTGTCCATTCTCAGGCATCTCTACGACTGGTAGTTTTTCTTCTGGATCTGCATCTACTTTATCTTGATTGGTAAACTTATTAGCCATCGATGCATTATATTCCTCAGAGCCTGGTGTTAGTTCCTCTTCTATTTGTGTTTCTAGTTCTGCCATATTTATTCCTATTGTTGTGGTGCTGCCATCTGCTCACCAGCTATTCCACCTGCGGCGGATGCTGCGGCATTAGCGCCTTGTGTCATTGCTTGTTGTCGCATCTTCTCTTCTTGCTCAGCTTTAACTTCTTTCTTAGAGCGGACAGAATCTGGTAGATTCAAACCGTAGAATGCCTTTCCTAGAAGGACGTCGAACTTAACGTAGTCCAAAGTCTCTGGAGGCATTCCCTGAAGGAACTGCAACGCTGTTTGTACACGGGTAATGTCTTGCTCACGACCTAATGTCTCAAGGCCTGTAAGGATAACAGGTTCAACAAGACCATCTGGCCATGCTGGTAGCTGATTGTTACGTTTCATTTGAACAACTAAACGCATCAATCGAGCTTGCTGCATATCTTGATTAAGCTGTGAATAAACACCACCTAGAGTACCTTCCAATTCTTCAGTCATACGACGAACCTCAAAGGCTGTAGTACGTTCTGAGTCACGAACTGTAGAGGCACCCATCAAGAATGCTTGCGAGACTTCACGAGTCTGTCGTTCTAATTCAGCTGCACATAACTGCATTCCATTATTGTTCTGGAATTGTAGCATGACAACGTCTTCAGGATTACCGACGATGATGTCACCGTTATCTGCCTTAGCAAAGCGACGTCTTAGATTAAGACCACCAGCAGCATTTGGACGGATCATAGTCACGTTACGTGATGCCATTGCGGCACCATCAATTAATGACTTAGATAAAGCATCAATCGTACGTAGATCTGGAAGGTGTTCTTCTACCTTTCCTCGACCATAATCCTCGCCAACTACTGAAGTGTATCGCAGAGCGTTGTAAGGCATTATCTCATATTCACCGTCTGAGTCTGGAACAGTAACTGAGTTGATCTCTTGTCTAACAATGAACTTGCCTGATTTACTATCACGCTTACAAATTGTGTAGAGAGGGACGCTATTTGAACTGAAGTCCTCACTCTTGATCATACCACGAGCTTTCTCTGGGAGAGACTCGGGAGACAAGTATTCTTCTGTTATGATTTCCTGGACTTCGCCCTGCATGTCTCTGCTGACGCAGTACTGATCAAGCCTGAAAATACGAATAGTATTGTCCACTTGCATCATTTCTAATGAGTTGCCAGTTACCAGTAAATATTGCAGTGATAGATTTGTTTGTCTACGCCACTGCTTGCGTTCAATTTCTGACTGAATAAGTTTTTCAGAAAGAACTAGACCTTGTTCGATCTCAGTATCTAGGCTCATATCACCTGATTGAATTCGTGCCTCTGGAGGAACGTCCAATTTAAATGATGGTTTACCTGGTGGATACATAGCGACCATGAGACGAGAAGCTAGACTAACTACCGCACGTGCTCCAAGACCTTGATAGGGCTCCGGAAGGAGACCAAATTCGTTGTGTCCCTCCGGAGGCATCAATGCTGGAATTGTCAGAGCGGAACAGTCTCGAGCTCGTCGTAGGTATGGATCTCGCTTGCGCTTCATCGTCTCGTATCGAGACTTAACCGACTCTGCCATTTTATACTCCTTTATTGATTGGTATTAATCCCTGTACCGACTGGCGAAGAGCCACCGCTACCGAGTTCAATACTCAATTTACTTCTAATTGATTTACCACGGTTCCTTCCTCGTCTTGCTTCTGAGTAAGCAGTTGCATCCGGTAGCTGTCCTGCGCTAGGCGCTGGAGCTGTCGGAGCTTGTGCTACTACAGGAGGGGGTGGTGCTGCCGCTGGGGCTGATCTTCCTCCACACATAATTATATCCTTTTTCTGTAATAAATGGCTCTGTCTCCAAAGCCTAATTTTTCAAATAATCTAGCAGTACGCTCTTCTCGCACTCCAGTTGACACCCCGATTTGAATCTCGTTTACACCACTGTCTTTGGCCCATTGTTCATAGGCTTTTATTAAACGGACGGCGGCGGAACCCCCACGGTGTTCAGGTGTAATGTATAAAAGTAAGTCGGAAGAGCATATGTCATATCCGAAGAAGTGTTCGTATCGATATCCGACAAAAAGTCCGATTACTTCCCCGTCCTTCTCACTCACCTTCATACAAAACTGAAGTGGATCTGCGACATGTAGATCCCATAGTGCCCATAATTTCTTCTCATCATAATCGTTTTCACGATAGAAAGATTCATCATGCATCTGACGCCCCAACCTTATACAAGTTGGCATATCAGCTTTAGTCATCTCTCTGATCATTAACGCCCTCCTCGTGCTCGGATTTTATTATTTTGAGCTCGTCTATAAACTCACGTACCGCTGCGTAGCGGTGGTGAGCTGTTATATCTTCATCTAATCGTAGACATCTGGAGGGGTACTGCTCGTGTAAGAATTCGATGAATTCATATGTGCCGAGCGGTAAATCGTAATCATTATTTTCCATAGGCAGAAGCCTCCTGTAGTTGTACGCTTTCGTCAGCTTGCGCCCAAACATCACCCCATGTTCCAGATGTTGCACCCTTCGCATAATCAACACTTTTGTTCTCAAAGAAGTTTGTGTGAGTGACACCCAACATCGCATCTACCCACGGTAACGGATTGGTTTTAATACCAAAGATTCCCTTCATACCTAGAGCAATCAAACGTCGGTCACAGATGTAGCGTATGTACAACTTCACGTCTGCACGTGAGAGTTTCTCTTGTTCTACTTGGCCGAAGGCTAGATCAATAAATGCATCTTCTTGATCAACCATTGTCTTAGCGATTGTATAAATCTTCTTCTTCAACTTATCAGTCCACAGCTTTCTGTTTTCCTGCATGTAGACTCTGAAGAGTTTGGTCATACTTTCTGTGTGAAGTGTTTCGTCAGCAATCGACCACGCAATGATCTGCCCCATGCCACGCATCTTTCCATTGCGGGTAAAGTTTAGAAGCATCACGAATGATGAGAACAGTTGCATCCCTTCAGTGAACGCAGAGATCGTCGCGATCTGGGCAGGGATATCATCACCTTGAAGACTTTGAATATAGTAGTCATGCTTCTCAGCCATCTCACTATAGTCTAGGAACTCACTATATAGCTTCTCGTCCATACCAAGTGTTTCCACCAGGTGAGCATAAGCTGCTACATGTATAGACTCTCGTGCTGCAAACGATGTCAGCATCATCCGTACTTCAGGTTGTTTAAACTTAGGAAGGAAGGTATTGACATAAGCGCCACTCACATCGAGATCACCTTGGGTGAAGAACCTAAATAGCTTAGTTAGGAACTCACGTTCCCCTTCACTCAAGTTGTGTCGCCAGTCCTTCGTGTCATCTAGCATTGATACTTCTTGCCAGATCCAGTGCATCTGCTCGGACTGTTCAAAGGCCTCAAAGGCCCACGGGTATTCGAACGGTTTATAGAATGTTCTAGTGTCTGTTAGTCTTGCTACTTTCTTCTTCATAGTTATCCCTCACACGCTAGACAGACGTCACCATCTGCCACTGCCATTAAATCAATTTCATCTTCAATTCGTACACGCTTGATTGAAGTACCCACTCGATCAGCTTTGCGGAGCTTGTCAGAACGGCAGTAGTACAAAGACTTCAGACCGCTCTTCCAAGCAGTGAAGTGACAGGCGTGTAGATACTTAATGTTCACATCTGGTGTGAAGAATAGGTTCACGCTCTGTCCCTGGTCGATGTACTCTTGACGATCTGCAGCCAGCTCTATCAACCATCGTTGATCAATCTCGTTCGCAGTCTTGAAGACAAGTTTATTGTGATCACTAATATCGAGGTGCTGGACACTTCCATCATTAGCAATAATAGTTGACCACGTTCCTTCAGTGTTAATACCCAGCTCATTAAACAGAACTTCAAGATGTTTATTCTTACTGATGTGGGCACCAGACATAGTGTCTTGGCGATACACATTAGCTCTGAATGGCTCAATCGATGGTGATGTATTACCTACGATCAAACTTGAGGATGCATTTGGAGCAATGGCTGTCCAGTGTGAGAACCTACGTTCCACTCCAGACTCTGCAGCATCAAGACACGGGCCACGTTCTTCAAACAATACGCGGTCAGCATGAGCACACTCATCGTGGATATGTTTAAAGATCTTCTTGTTGATGACCTTAGCCATCACGCCTTCCATTGGAACATTGTTCTTCTGAAGATATGCGTGAAACCCTAGAGCACCTAAGCCAACTGAGCGTTCTCGCTGAGCTGAGTATCGTGCCTTAGAAATTTCATCAGGAGCATTTTCAATAAAGTATTCTAGGACATTATCTAACATCTCTAGAGTATCTTGAATCATTAGTTTGTTGTCTTTCCACTCATCATAGTATTCGAGATTAAGTGAAGACAGGCAGCACACCGCAGTGCGATCCTTGTTTGTAGGTAAGAAAATCTCAGTGCATAGATTAGAACCTTTGATCTCCAGGCCCCGATCTTTTAGCCAGTGAGGCATACGTCTATTAGCTGTATCGATGAAGATCAGATATGGTTCGCCAGTTTCCATGCGTAGCTTAAGAAGTGTTTCCCATAAATATTTAGCTGAGATCTTTTCAACGATGGCACCATTGTTAGGGTTCTTTAGTTCCCAAGTGTCATCAAAGTCTGGGTCACGCATCGCACTCTCAATGATATTCATGAAGTCATCTGTGATGTTAACACCGTGATGTAGGTTCATAGCTCTTACGTTCTGATCACCAGTCGGCTTACGCATTTCCATAAACTGAATGATGTCAGGATGAGAGATACCTAAGAACCCAGCATACGATCCACGACGTGTCTTGCCTTGGCGATAAGCTAAGCAAGAAGAGTCATAGACTTTCAGGTGAGGCATTACGCCAACTGACTTCTCGTCAGAGGCACGAATGCCCACGTGAATACCAACACCACCGCCTAGCATAGACAGCCAGTTAACTTCAGACAGAGTGTCTATCAGTCCTTCTGCACTGTCATCCATATAAGACAAGAAGCACGAGATAGGTAAGCCTCTTTTGCTACGGCCGAATGATAGGATAGGTGTTGAGAATGAGAGCCAATGTTTAGAAGCATACTCATACAAGCGCTGGGCGTGTGCCTCATTAGACCCAAATTTCTCCACAACATATTTGAAACGTTCTTGAGGTGAGACCTCTTCATCACGCATGTAGCTTTCACGAAGACGGTTTAATCCAACCTCGTCAAACTTTGAGTCTCTTGTTAAATCGATTGTTATATTCATTTAACTAAGTCCTCTTTGCGGTTGCTTTTCTCTTTTGCTTCACAGCAAGCGATGAGCCTTTCGAGATACCACCTTGATTTTTTAAGATGGGTGGAGGGCTCGGCTCCGTCTTCTTTGTCTCGGTATCGACTGATGTATCTGACGATGTTTCCAACGTGGACGGCTTCTTCTCCTGGGAGGTTTTTGACGATTGCTTCAATGAAGTCGATGACTTCGATTCCGTCTTTTTTGTAGTGTTGAGGCTCGACGGTTTGTGCCAGACCTCCTTGTTTGGATGCCATAATCTTACCTCTCCTGTTTCTGGGTTATAATCCTCGAAGCGTAATATACGTGCGAGTTGAACCATTGTTATACCGTACTCAACTGTCAGTCCTGCCTCTACAAAAGCTTCTTCACAGGTGTGCCACATTGAATTAACGCGTCCACTGTTTAGAATATTGTCTGCCTTCTTGGGGCCAATGCCAGGGATACCTTTATAGTTATCCGTTGAGTCCCCTGTAAGCGCTTGCTTATACATCATGGTATCAGCCAGCCCCATATTATTTCTAATAGGGCGTCGCATCTTATCAGGGTTTAAATACTTACCAGGCACAGTCATCAAATCTTTATCGATGCTGACCATCACTGGGTTTTCAAAGCGAGGATCTCCAGAACAAATACCCATCACGTCATCAGCTTCTAAGCCTTCAAACATAATGACCTTGTACTTATCCTTAAGGTATTCGATCACAGCTGAAAGCGCTGGTGGGCGCTCAAGGCCTTTACGGTTTCCTTTGTACTCTGGGTAGATATCGTGCCTGAAGTAGACACGGGTTGGACATGAAAAACACATAAAGGTTGTGTTAGGTTTTACATATTTGATCCATTGCTGGATAATGTTTTCTGCTTCTCTGATTGCCACTTTCGGGTCTGCTACAAGTTCACCATCAAATCTATCTTGGGCTCTAGCAGCAGCTCGAAAGGCAATGATATCCGCATCTAGTAATGCTGTTGTCATATTATTCCTTAGTGAGTTTCGCGCCACGATGGCCCAACTTCATATGATCCTGACGTTGGACAATTAAGGTTAAGCTTTTCACCTGCAACCTCGATTGCTTTAGCGAATAGTTTACCTAGTTTGTCTGCGTGCTCAGGATCACAAGAGAGTTGAACCTCATCATGTACGTTGGCGCAGTAATTAAAATGGATAGGGACGCCATCTTCGACGTAGCCTTCCTCAACACACAGGACATAATGAAATACCTGTAGTGCTTTCTTCATTAGTATTGCTCCAGCTGACTGAAGAAGAAAATTCAGAGCTGAGTGTTTGCTGATGATCGGGATGAATCTGCCATCAATAGCTTTGATGAAACCACGGTCAGCTTTGCTGCTGACTAGGGTTGATAATCTACCAAGGCCATTAATACCTTGGTCTATACGTGCACGTGCAGCTTTACCATTCTTGATAGAGCTACCACCTTCCTTAAGGATCTCAGTAAGCTTACGATCAGACGCTCCATATAGGTAAGCGTATGTTATACGTTTAGCCATATCGCGATCTACATCAACAAGCTTAGCTGTTCGTGAGTGGACGTCAGTACCATCAGTCTTACTACCGTAGAGTAAGGCGTCTCGATACTCACCACCATCAAAGTGGCCGAGGTAGTGTGCCAACATTCTCAACTCGAGAGCGTCAGCATCACAACCTACAAGCACATCACCAACATCAGGAAGCCAGACCGCACGCATACGTGGATCCTTCTTATCTACCTGTGCCATGTTGGGCCCGAAGTGTGAGCAGCGGGCGGTTGATGTACCAAGCGTGTTAACACTGCCGTGAACATAACCACCTTTGTCTACACAGACTAACCACGCTGAAGCACCTTGCGATATTTGAGACACCTGTTTCTGGCACCTCTTATACCTAGCTAATAGTCTAGCTTCCGGGTACTTCAACTGACCGAGAACTTTGTCATCGATCTTTGGTTGGCCGGTCGGCGTGAAGATCTTAGGCTTCCACTTGTACAACTCAGTCAAGCGATGAGCTACTTGCTTACCACTGCCTGGGTTAAAGACCTCTATCTTGTCTTTAAGTTTACGTCCTGTCTTCTCACTGACACGTTCAATAACTAGAGGTGGGAAGACATCTTGAAGTTCTTTCTCCAGATCTGCCATCTCACCTAGTAGTTCTGCTGATATTGATTCAGCTTCTTTTACATCTAGTCTGAAGCCGTGCTGCTCTTGAAGTCCCATCACATAAGCGAAGTCAAACTCAAGGCGTAAGGCCTCAGCCCACTCAGGTTTCATCTTAGGCATAAGCTCAGCATAGACACGTTGTGTTACTGCTACGTCTTGCTTGCAGTAGTCACCCATCTCATGTGTGAACTTAGACCAATCACTATATTCACCTTTAGGAAATCCAAGGCGTTCACCCCAAGCTCCAAGACTATGCTTACGGCCTTGAGGTAAGATGAACCTTGATAGGATTAATGTATCAAAGATTTTCTTACGATCTAATACATCCATCCCATAAAGTTTGCATAGGGCAGGGTAGTCAAACCCAATACCATTATGCATTATTATTCTATCTGCTGTTCTTAATCTCTCAAGTCCCTCAGCAATCGGGGGGTAGTTCGGTTGATCAGCGTAAAGAACGATGTCATCTTCAATCGTCGTCCCCACTGCCAAACAATGACAACTGTTCAGGTCCGGTATCAGACTGTTCGTCTCTATATCTGCTATAAGTATCTTCAAAATATTTGTCCTCTTTGTGTACGTGAACTGAGCGATGGCAGTTGGAGCAAAGCAAACAACACTTGTCTGCCTCAGCTTCAATTGCCTCCCAAGATCGTCTAACTAAATAATCTTGATTGATGGTGAAGTCCTTTCTTCGTGGATCTTTATGATGAAAATCAAAACACTCTGGATTAAACTCTCCACCACAGCGTTCACATTTGCCTCCTCGGCTTTCGATTAGCTTCTTTTTCCTTTCAGTTCGTATCAGGCGTTTTTTATTAGCCTCGGTAGTCATTAGAAAATGTCAGTATCCTCTGCTTCAGGTTCATTTACTTCCTCGAGAGTTGCTGTATCTGAGTTGTATTTTAAATAACCCATCACTCCCGTTAATCCTGCGTGTCTATTCTTGAGACACTTAACTTTAAGAGTGTTCTCACCTTCAGATGCATTACGTGATACAGAGATCACAGCGTCTGATAGTTGAGCGATACTTTGAGATCCTCTGAGTGCCGATAGGTTTGGATCCATGCCATCCTCATATCCTTTGTCACCACCTGGGCGCTTAAGATGTGAGATAAGTATGAGACCAACACCTGTCTGCTCAGTGAATTGGCGTAGCTTTGTCATCGTATAGTCCAACTGTTTACGCTCATCTCCACCAGAGACCATGAAGTCTCCGCCGGACATAAGAATACTCAGGTGATCTAAGACTAAAAAGTCTGCTCCTAATCCTACTACCATATAACGTAGCTTGGATAACAAGTGATCAGAATCTAAAGATCCGAAGTGATCATATAAAAGAAACTTTCCTGTGCCTAACGTCTTATCGAACGCCACGCGACGATCAGCTTCGTTGAGATCCTGCGGTAGATGGAGAGAACGTCTGATGGCCAATGACATAAATCGCAGACCAGTGCGAGCCACACTCTCTTCAAGAGCAATGTACCCCACGGTCTTACCTTGATTAATCGCGAGGTCGTACGCGAGTTGCGCCGCGATTGTCGATTTTCCAACGCCACTACCGGCCGTAAGAGTAACAATTTCACGCGGACGGATGCCAAAAAGTAATTTATTCCAAGCTTCAAACGGGTATGGTGTGCCCATCTCTTGAGGTTTACTAACTTCATCCCATATCTCCTTTCCATTAATGACACCATCTGGTCTGAATTGCTTCGCATTATAAACAGCAGTGATCAGTTCCTTCACACGATTAGCAACAACCATTTCGCCAGCATCCTTTAACGGGAGTGTAGCTATGGTTGCCTTGCCTGGTGTGATCAGTTCGGCACATGCAACTGCTGCCTTCTGTCCTGGTTCATCATTGTCAAACATGAAGCAAACCTCATCGAACCCCTCAAGGTATTCGATAGATTTCTTGATGGCTTTATCAGCAGCTTGTGCACCATTCGGTACGCTTACTACTGGCCAGTTAGGGGCGGACTGTGCGTAGGCTAGAGCATCTATCTCACCCTCTACTACTACAACCCGCTTACCTTTGTTTTGCCAAATGTTCTGACCAAATAGTGTAGCCTTCTTAAAGTCACCACGAATGGCAAACTGTTTATCAGGGTACCGGATCTTCTGTGCAACAAGACATCCATCCTTGTCGTAGTATGGTGCGATGTGTACTGGCTTACCTTTGTCAGAACCTACTTGGTATTTAAACTTACGTAGAGTCTCCTCCTTTAGTCTACGTTTAGGCAGACCTGTAAATTTTCCCGTGAGTAAATCACTCGGCTGTTTATCAACTTTCATTTTATTCGTGTCCCCTAATGGTTTCCAGGTTTCACAACTGAAACAGTATGAATGATCATCGTACTCCGATAGTGCATCTGTTGATCCACAGTCCCCGCATGGGGCGTGTACCTCAACAAGTTGAGACATATCGAACGTAACGTTGACCGGTTAAGTCCTTCTTCCACACACGCTTGATGTTAATTCCAGCGGCTTCCAAGTCAGAGATCCGACGAGGTAGTGCACGTATTTTATAAATGCTCCAGGCTTCTACATTGGAAATTGATCCCAAAATATCGAAGTGCTTCTTTAGTTGTTGTACTTGTGTCATGCTTTTTCTTCCTTATATAAAATTTGAATTCCAGGTTCCTCATTCGCTGCACAAAAACGTTTGCTTATAGCAAGGTTAATGATCTGATCATCGTCTTTCCAAATGTCAGTATGCGAAGTGATTGAATCCAGCGGCCCTTTGGCGTAGTTGTCTACGTCGCCTCTAGGGTAATCACGCTTAGTAGTCTTGGGTGGAGGTACGAGGAATTCCAGATAGACTGATAGTGGGCCGATAAGCTGTTCGCCGTTCTTCTTGTATTCATCTGCAAGAAAATCTCGAACCTCTCTCCGGAACTTTTCATAGTTCTTTCCGTAGTAGGTACCCCACTTTGAAACTCGTGGGCGTGATGCTGGTGTTGGTGTAACCTGTAGAAATAACTTCTGACAATCTTTGCCGAAGTATTTCATAACGTGTGATGTGAAGGCCGATTTAGATATCGAAGTCCTCATCATCATTAATTTCTTCCTTAGATTTTGGTGTGTCATCTACAACTTCTGAGAAGTCGTCGAAGCCTGATCCGTTGTTACGTTTGTCAATTAGCATGACATTACGTAGCTGGGACGTTACACCGATTGTTCCACCTGCTTTGTATGGGATCAGTGCAAAAGACGCTCGGATGACATCACCACTCATAGGGTAAACATCGTCATCAAGCGGTGTCTTGTGTGCATCCACAAAGCCAGGTTGGAATTTAGTTTTAGCGACGATAAGATACTTACCTTCGAACTCTTCTTTGTCGCCTTCATCACCATCTTTGAAAGGCATACGAGCGCCTTTCGGGATCTTGCCGAACTCTTGTTCTAGTGCTGAGTTAGCGTCTGCTGTAATAGAGGTAATGAACGCTTCAACGTCCTTATCTCCTTTGCTTAATACAAGTGTTACCTTGTACTTGCCATCGCTGTACTCCTGACCTTCGTCTGGGCGTGATAGCCATGCGTATGCTGCTGTAGCTTCTGGTGATACAACAACTTTCATCTTCGTTTTAGCCATGCTTAGTGTTCTCCTAAAATTTGTAAGTCATAATGATCGGCTAGATCATATAATAATTGATCGGCATCCATTCCCGCATTGGTGAGGTCGCAATAAACATCCACTGGGATGCAACCGCTCGTCATAAATGTAGAAATCGCCACATCAATAAGTGCCCTTTGTTCTTGTGTTAACATTCGTTTATTTCCTCTGGGCATAAGGATGCTCTAAACGATTATCGCGAGTTACTGTACTACGCAAAAAAGTATTCTGCATCTAACACCTCCTTTATATTGAACTCACCTTGTGCTGGTGGTTCAGGTAAGTTTGCGTGCTTAGCGTACGATTCAACGTACGGATGAAACACATCTCTGATCCAGTCACCTTGGAACATATCGTATGCTGTCTCTTTGATGAGCTCTCGCATTCTATCAACGTGACTGGGGTGGACGGCAAAAGAATCGTGGATACAACAGACATCTGTTATGCCTTCAGCTCTCAATTTATTCACTAGGATCTGCATCAAGCTGGCATCCAGTGAGTGAATAATATTAGGAGATGAACTTAACATCTGCTTGCGTTGGTTTAGCCCACCAAGAGGATTCTCATCCCACATAAAGTAACTACCCATCACAGTCTTAACGTCTGACTTGGCCACGTTCCAATATGATTGTTGAACTGTAGATCCTGCTGGAGTTACCCACTTTAAAGGGATGTCAAACTCTGCCAATGCAGTTGCTACGTTTTGGAAGTACTCCATAATAGGACGTGAAGCTACAACAGTACGCTCCAAAGCTATTATCAACTTGTCTCTCATATATCCTGCGTTCTTTAAACGATCACCGTCTAGTTTATCACAATGTCCGTCTGAAAGGAGCTGATCTTGGATGCCACGTGGAGTGACACCGTAGCTCGTAGTCATACACGCTCGCTTACAAGTAGATCTATCAATGTTACCTACCCAAACTTGCGCTTCAGCTGTACGCACACCGTTACGAATGTCCTCAGCGATCAACTCTCTGACAACCTGCGCTGTCTCTTCGTAGATATCAAAACGTTCATCATCTGAAGAACAGTTAGTAAGCTTTGCACCGACAGGATCTCTGCCAAGTAATGACATCAACTGTAGTCCGTTGTTTGATCCATCCTGGTGAATAGGGAGGTTTGATTTAAACTCTCTAGGATCATCAAGCAAATGTGCATCACGATAATCAACGCATGTCTGTAAGAATTCTAAAGGTGAGTCAGCCTCTGCCCAGAATCTCCAACCATCGAAGGTGTCATTAGCACTATCAAGAATGAACCCTTCATGTTCAGCTACCCACTCTTGCATCTCAGTGAATGAAACTTTGTCATAACCGAAGGTGTTACACATGCGGACATTCAGCCAGAACAAACCACGTTCACCTAACTTAATAGAATTGCTGAAACGCATGGTACCACGTGCAAGACCATCACCTTGAGGGTTCCAGTCAGGAGTCATGTAGTAAAAGCGTGTGCGTGTATCGATCTTAACAGGGTGATACACAGGGTGCGTGCTGTGTTCATTGGCAATGTGAAACTTACGGATAGCTGACTCTCGTTTAGATACATCACGTGCATTCTGGCCGTGAATCTTAGAGAGTTGATACTTCCAGTCAGCACGTTCAATCGGTGTCATTGCATCCCAAGCCTCGTCTTCCTGACGCTTAGGTAATGCGATAGGATCAGGCTTCGGTAAGTAGTCGATGATGTCTAAGCCTTGGTGATAAACTTCCTCAGCAATCTTTAAGACATGTGTGTCTACAATGAATGGCACCTGGCCTAAGCTATTAGCAGCATCAAGTGTAAGCTGTGAGATAGGATCAGTTAACGATTGTGTGTGCTTGTGTAAGCCACCACGAATGAAATCAACTCTGATCTTATGGTACCCACCAATGTATTTACCTTCCTTATCTTGCCACGCCCACGGTTTAGCCGGAGCGATCATAGGCTTTAGGACTGGCGACAACACTTCAACACGTGAGTGAATGTCATCAATCATAGCGCGACAAGCTTCAGACAAAAACACCTGGCGCTCAGTCTTGTTACGGATCTGAACGTAAGTCATGGTGATGAAACCACCTGTGTTCTTAAGAGCAAGCTCAAGTAGCTTAGCACCAACGTGCATACGAACGTCACGTCTCCAGTCTAAGGTCTCGATGGACTCAATCTTACGTGTCCAATTTCCCCACTGCCTCTGATTAAAATTCTTAGCACGACGGATCAACTGTGATGCCAGGTCGCGGCCACCTGTTTCTTCAGCGGTACGTTTAGATTCTTCTAACCAAGTTTGAAATTCAATCTGCTGCTTAACTGCAGTACCTATGTCCATACAGATCTGCGTGGCCTTACGACCCACACCACCCGTGGACATTCTGATACCTAAGATCGAACGCATCGCAATGTAAGCTAGTTTCTCAGGCTTAACGAATGAGATGTACCACCACCATACCGGCTTAAGACCACGGCCAGAGTTAGCGATACCTTCAACTGCAATCTCTTGTGCCTCGTTAATAGCAGGGATCAATAGCTGTATTGTCTCATTGAAAATCTTACGTCCTGCAGCAGTGTCCGCAAGCTTAGTAGACTTATCAGCTAATGTTGCGCGGAACTTCTCTATGCCTTGATCAACACCAGACATTTCGTGATAGATCTGGTGATCTTCCTCACTCGCTTCATCCAATGATGCTGCAAGGTGTGCGATTAATAACTCTGTCTCGTGTGTCGTCAGTGTGTTTTTTTCTTGTGTCATGTAAGCCTCTGTATTAGTTAGTAAATTCATCGAGAGTTGCTGTACTCGATTGTTATTGCTGCAATTATATCTTATATCTCAAGGGGTTACTTGGTCGTGGCACCTTCTCATAACCTGAAGGTCGTAGGTTCAAATCCTACTCCCGCAACCAAACAACCCCTTGAAAACCCTTAGTAAATTCTTTCTTACTAAGGGGTTTTTAGGTAGCAGAGACACTGTATGTGTCAGCAGTGTGCATATTATTTTTATTTAGAATCGTAACGGCCTGATCAGCCACCATTGATGGTGACAAGAAGGCATAACGTTTGGTCATACTCTCGGAGCTATGGCCTAGTAGTTTACTTACACCGTACAATGACATCCCACCCTGCACCAATCGTGATGCGAACGTGTGACGTAGTGAGTGCGGTGTGAACTTACCGTAACGCTTCACCAAGTGCTCAGCATTTAACTCAGCTCTCATGATGGCCTTGCGTATGCCACTTGTGGAGTACCCTCTAGGCGTCTGTGCGTCCGTATAACCGGCGAACACGTAAGGGTGGTTGCTCTCCCTATGTCGACGCTCAAGTATCGCTTGAAGGCGTGCTGTGATCGCCAGGTTGCCTTCATTGCCCACCTTCTCACGATAGAGGTTGATGTACTTCCAATTATGAACGTCAACAGCTGACCACGGTATCTCAGCAACTTCTGAGTAACGTGCGCCAGTATCTAAAAGGAAGACAACCAGATCGTGTTGATCTTGTAGTTTACGTTGGATCATTCCGGCACGACCTAGTGCTGGTGCCATCCCTTTAACTTCTCGGTGTGGATTAAGCTCAGTCAATAACTTCTGCTCTTCACCATCCAACAAGTAACGTGTCTTCTCTTTCTTCTTCAGCTTCAGACCACGTGTATCTACTTCTGAAACCTTCAGCATGTAGTCACGCTTTGCCTTCGTATAAACCGTGATCCAAAACGTGAGTTGATTGTTCACGTAAGAGGCTGAGTAGTCAGCTGCTAAAAGCTTGGCTCTCAAACTAGACAAAAACTTTCTGTCTAATCGTGAGATAGGCTCTCGAGATTTACTGGACTCTAGATTACGAAGAAAGATCGCATAGTCTTTAACAGAAGGTTTCCCTTCAGACTTAAGCTCTGCGATGTAACGCTCTGCAGTCTCTTGTATTGTGGCCGTGTCACGTACGCCTAGCTGATCGCTATTCATCGCGTTCCTTGAGTAAGCTGCGGCAACTAACTTAGCCTCAGACTTCTCAGTTCTACGTGTAGATACACGCTCGGTACTTATGACCTTTCCAAACTCATCAAGTCTGGCTAAGCGCATCCACCAATAAGGTGAACGCTCTCGTCTGTATAAACTTATTGTCATGCTGTTTGCTCCTTCCTTTGTTTAAATATCTTTTGTGCCATATCAGGCATACCGCCTAGCAATAGCGTCTCTAACCTTTCGAACGTATGATACCCTAAATACACATGATCTCGTGAGTACCCACCATCACATCGTATGTGTATGTGGCAACGCACGACTCCACTGGCTTCATGTATGACACAGTATTCATCACCTTCATCTGACAACCCAAATGTGGGTGAGACGGGTGTTAAAACACTGCAAGCCTCTGTGGCTTTTAAAATCATATTCTTATCAGCGGCGGAGAAAACTTTCTTAATCATTGGTATAACATTTGGCATCTTAATTCCTTATTGCAACTTACGGTGTGTCCATATCTTCAGTTGTCTCTTCGCCTTTAGTAATTGCGAAGAAAGCGTGTGGATCATAAAACTCAAGCATCTTAAGGGAGAACTCTTGTATGTTCACGCCTAAGCACCTTGCAGTTTTGACCCAAAGTTTGGGAGGCAAGCGACCTTGCCCATTTTCAACTTGAGAGATGAAAGTGTAGTACTTAAGCTCAAGTTCCTCACTCACATCTCTCTGAGTCAACCCTTTATCCTTACGCAGGGATGACAAATATTCCCCTGCGTGAGCACGTGAGATACGTGCGTGTAAAGTTGACTTGTCGTACTGGTTGTTAGCCATCTCGTTTGTCCTTCTTTTGCTTACGTTTCTTTTAGAGCATCCTATTGCCCAAGTCCGATATCTAAACATACGATAGTCAGACGTAAAGTGTCTTTCGATAGTCTTCTATTAGTATTCAATAGAGGAAGTATCCTCTTAAGTCAAACTATAGTCACTGTAGTCACTTTAAGACTACTTATAGTCCACCTTGGGCATAAGGATCCCCTAAAGGATTGCCTCTGCTATGACCCACCCAAAGAAGACCAACTGAAAGACCACCCATAGGTAGTCGAAACGATCATACATGGGGAACGTTTCGAGCTCTTCCGGCTTCTTCGTAATTAATAGATCACTCATTGGAACTTCCGATGCCAAACGACTCTACCGTTACGTTTGATCGTAGCGGTCTCACAGTACTGAAAGGCACCTCGAGCTTCATACTCAAGTGTCTTGATGTAGCAGTCACGCACTGAAGGGCACCTCCAGGTGCCACCTCCGCCATTCGTCTTTACAACGTCCATAGTCACCACATTACTAGTGTCATATGGAAAGTCATACGTGCTCGCCTGGGCAACGTTTATCGTCAGACAACCAACGCCACCAATTAGAGCTAAAGTCTTCTTAAATCTCATCGTCGTCCTCCTCAATGATGTACACGAGACCATCGTCACAGTGTGGACACTCGCCAACCGGTATCACATCACCTGCTAGTAAAGTTTTCATAGGATCACGAATAGGCAAAGCCTCCCAGGTTCCCACGTATAGATCACAACTGTCACACTCACAGTCATTGCCTTGTACCTCTTCTGGTACGTTAAATTTTATCGATATCATTGCTTCACTCCGTTGTTAAAAGGGTCGCCTCGCGGGCAATAGGATCCTCTAAAAGATCCAGTCAATCACGAGGCACTGTACTATCTACTGTGTACTGTCCACTAAGTGCACTTATTGAACAGTTGCCAATGACCTAAAGGATCAAAGAACATACGTGCGTCTGTCTTAACCGCCTGGCTACCTTTAGCTAGTGGTGGCCTTAAGACTACTTTAGCGTCTCTAGACTTGTGCAGTCGTCCATAGATTGCTCCAGGGCTTACTCCGGTGATCTTTACGATCTCAGCAGCTGTGTAGTCTTTACCATCGCTCAACGTGTAGACGTTAAACAGTCTCTCATGTGATCCTTGGTTCGCTGGTGCTAGAACCTCGTCAGCTTCTAGTGTTTTATGTAGTCTCAATCGTGCAGTGACTACGTTTATTCCAGCCTCTTCAGCTATTTCAAATGCAGTCATCCTGCGGCCATTACTTAATGTGTGTACTCTTAGTGTTCCCATTTGTTATTCCTTTTAGTTAAAAAATACCTATTCTTCTACGATCTCAGCGTCTTCGGCCGGATTCGTTCGTTCCCACACAGTGTTTTCACCTCGGACTATGTCCGCAAGCTCCCACTGTGTGATCGTTGGCTCCAAGTATTGAATAAACGATACTAAGCGTCTGATCTGCTCGTCTTCTGTCATCCAACACCTTCTTTGATAGCATTAATACCCCTAGTAATCATAGCCACTGCGCCTATTTGTACTAGTGCGTCTACAGTTTCATCATCAACCTCTACAGTAGATGTAATACCTGCCTTGATGGTCTCAGGCGTGTAGTCATAGGGTAGTACAATATAATCACCTACGTTACCCTCTCTTGCTTCATTAACCAGTGTCCTGATACCCTCAAGGAACATAGCTTGATGTTCTTCTTCTGTGATATTTT
>ERZ890604.40-NODE-40-length-47179-cov-18.792611_pt1 | contig 47179 bp, 39 predicted proteins | sample MGYA00521097_ERZ890604 | MGnify/ENA primary metagenome ERZ890604 (study PRJEB32303, sample SAMEA104408625) | aquatic metagenome | biome: Brackish water; feature: Chemocline; material: water | place: Baltic Sea | collected 2014-10-26T21:54:00 | depth 120 m ... | reverse complement strand
AATTGGGCTTTGTGGCGGAGGAGGTCGTCGCCCTCTAGAGCATCCACGGCACCAGGCTTCACGGCGCAGGATTCTTCGCTCAGGAAACCGCGAATCGCAGCTCCGGAGTTGCGTGCTGGAATGCGCCAATCTTCTGGCGTGTGCGCCATGGTGACGAGCACTTCGGAACCATGAATCTTCACGCCGCGCACGCCTTCAACATGCTCAAAAATATAAGCAGCGAGTGGCGCCCATTCCTTTGCCCAGGCTTGATCGCTGACATAAAGCATGCCATCAAAAAGCGTGCGATCCACCTTGAACAGGCAGTTGGTGGGGATGGATTGTGGTTCGGCGGTAATGTGAATGGGCGGCGCTTCAGGCATGGTGCTCTCCTAGGTGATAGGGGCCCATATTCTACCCATCTACTGCACAAACATGTTCACCAGCATGGACGGGAAGAATTGATTGCCCCGGCGGACAACCCCCTGCACCCAAACATGCCTGCCTACAGCCCGCCCTGGGATGGTCATCTGGAGAGTTGCCGTGCCGTCAGAACCGGCCTGGATGGAGCTGCCGATTAGGCTGACAGGGGCACTCAAATCAACGCTAATGCCCCTTGGCGTGACCGTTGGGCCAGCTCCCGCAAGCGAATACGCGAAATAAACCATATCCCCAGGCTCTGCGCCGCCAACCGTGAACGCTGCCAAACTGCCACCCACTAAGTTGGAAATCTCCAACGTTGGCCGGAAGTACTCCTGCTGCTGCAAGTAGGTGGCGACGTCTTCGATTTCCTGATCGCTGAGATAGGAGCTAAACACCATCATCATGGGCACAGTGTGGATGGCTGCATGAATCATCGAACTCGATGCGCGTTGCACACGGGGGAAAGCCCATAAACCACCACTTTGATGGCCGGCGCCCTGCGGTTGGTGACAACCGATGCAGTTGAATTCGTAAACGGCTTGGCCGTTGATCGTATTGCCGGATTGCAACAGAGGATTGGTGGGGCCAGCCAGGGCGGCGCCGGTGAACTGGTGATCATCGAGGTTGCCGGTATCACGCGCGCGTCGAAATTCTACAGTCCACAGGTTGGTTGCCGGATTGAAGAACGCTGCAGTGGCGACATCGGCACGGCTCCCTGCTGGGGCACGACTGATGTTGCTGGGAATCTCATTGCCGACGTTTGGAATGCCGGCGAATGGGGTGGTGTCATAATCGAACAGCCGCTCTCCTAGATAGGACAAACCGCTGCTGTGCATCGAAGTTGGGTTGGCGCCTGTGAGGCTATTACTGGAATAAGAAGAAGTTCCGCTATCCGCAAAACGCCCGCTGCCGGTGCCGACGGCATAACCCAAATATTTGTCATCGGCCACACCGCTTGGCTCGGTGCGGGCAGCTCGCCAATGCCAGATATCCGCAGTATCGTTGAGCATGTTGGTGTGCATCACGGAGTATCCATCTCCGGTGTAGTTTGTGTAGCTAGTTTGGGCGGCCAAGTTGCCATGGCAATAAAACGCGCAACCACGGCCGGCGTCGGTGAAGTTATTTTCCGTATCTACAATTGGGAACATAAAAAACACGCGGTCTTCACTCTCGGAGCCGGCTAGAGTGTGATTGCGGTTGATGGCATTTGCGTTGGGCGTACCCGCTACTGCGCCGATATGGACTTGCTTATTCCAACCAGCCTCACCGTGGCCTTGATCACCGAAAATCCATTTACCACTGCGTAAGCTGGCGTTGTGGCCGGAGTCTTGCCACTGCAAAAGAAAGTAGACATTTTGCGCATCCCAAACCGAGTTAATTTGGATGACGGTGGGTTGGGCATCTAAGGTTTCACTAAGCGGGTGGTTGTCTTGCACGACACCGGTGAACAACATGGTGTTGGCGGGATCCCAATCGGCGGCGCTGCCATCCAGGGTGATGGTGCCTAACGCAACCTCGCGCGAAACGACTAACCCAAGGTTCGAATCCGGTAAGCTAAAAGGTGCCGATTGAAAATCAAGAAACAGTTTGTTGGCCCCGGCATGGTTGTGACCATTTTCAGTCACAGCGACGGAAAAATAAGTATCAGCAGGTTCTTGAGCTGAAGCAGCGGGAGCGCAGCAGGCTGCAGCTACACCCAAAGCGAGGAGGGAAAACACCATAGACAAAGACTACCATGGGAAATCCCATTTGGACTAACAACTGATGGAAATCAAACAGCGATTAAACAATGAATCGATTTTATTAATTAACACGAGGTGCTCCACATCCCATTCGTCTTGGAAATGCTCGACGATTTCAGCGAGTGACGCGGTGCCGTCGGCGGCCTCTAAAAGGCCAAGTTCCAGTTGATCAATTTCGAAAGTTTCCCCACGGGCCATCAACCGCACCGACATGGCTTCGCCTTCGGAGTCAGAAACGACCTCGGCACTGAAATTGGCAATTGCACGCGGAATAACGGCTCCGTTTAATGGATCTGGCAAGCTGCGGCGGCGGAAAAGGCGCGGCCCGAGCACCAGTAAATCTAAATCGGCGCGGAGAAAACTCCAGGCAGCTTCGCGGGGTGTTTCGACGATCGGTTCGCCTTTGATATTGAACGAAGTATTCAGCACCATGGGCACACCAGTGCGCGCGGCGAAAGCTTCGATTAGCGCGTAGTAGCGCGGGTGATCCGTGCGTTGCAGGGTTTGGATGCGCGCGCTGCCGTCTATATGCACCACCGCCGGAATCAAAGGCGCTTTTTCTTTCACCACCGGAACGGTGAGTGACATGTAGGGAGAAGGCGTGACTCCGTCAAACCAAACACTTGCTTGCTCTGCCAATACGGTGGGTGCAAACGGGCGGAAGGATTCGCGCTTTTTAATCGCGGAGTTTATGCGCTGAATGTTTTTGCCATCACGCGGATCGGCGAGGATGCTGCGGTTGCCGAGCGCGCGTGGGCCAAACTCAGCACGCTCGCTATACCAGGCCACCACTTGGTTATCCGCTAAAGCATCCGCCACCACTTCCAACAACGGTGTTTGTGTGACATCGGCTTCTTCTAGCCAGTGACCGTATTCTTCCACCGCTTCGTTGAGATCCTGCGTGCTGTACTCATGGCCAGCGTAAGGCGTGAGTGCACTGCGCTGAGGGGCCGAAGTGATTCCAGCTTGTGATGCCAAATGATGGAGGCCAAATTGCGCGCAACCTACCGCCAAACCTTGATCACCAGGATAAGGGGGGATGAACACTTGCTCAAAACCAGCCTCGCGGCAAATGCGTCCATTCAAGGTGCTATTGAGGGCCACGCCGCCACAGAAAGCGAGATTTTTCGCCCCGGTGCTCTGCCGCAGGCGGAGTAAATAATCCAGCACCACATCTTCTAAATCGGCTTGCACATCGGCGGCAAAACGCGCATAACCGGCGTGGTTGGCACCTTCAGACCAACCATTCGGGGCGGGTTCATCGCGTAAGCGCGCGCGGTCCACCTGCAAAGTTTCGAGGGGGCCTTGGAAAACCGGTTTGCGCGGCGTATCGGCGGCCCATTTGGCAGCCCATGGTGCTAAGCCCATGACCTTGCCGCAAGTATTCCAATCGCCAAACACATGACTTGCCACGCGCGAATACACCGCACCCAGCGATTCCATGTTTTCAAAACCGTAGTTGTGTAACAGCGCGGGTGTGGGCTCGGCAATCCAACGCTTAAAGACGCGCTGCAGATCGGTACCTTCAAAAGCAAAAGCGCTCTCGCCTTCGCGCCATCCAAAGGCCAAATCCGAAACGCCAGCTTGCTCCAAACCAGCAGGCACGGACGCGAAGCCTGGCCGCTGCGGTAAATCCAGTTCGGAGTAGTAGTCCACCCCCGGCATTCTCATCTCATGCAAAGTACTGCCCATGCCATCCATGACAACAATCACACCCTGCGTAAATGGCGCCAGTGGCATCACCGACCACGCGTGGGCCAAGTGGTGCGATAACTCCAAACGGGGGACACCCGGAAGCAGGTTGAACGGCGATACATAACTTTCTTGGTAAGAAAAGAGTGCGGTATCCCAGCGCACCGTGCGGTGAAAACGGTCAATCCGAAAGAGGTGATTGTTGGCCACCACCAGGGCTAAATCCTCAAGCGTGGCACCCACGCTATCGAGCGCGTGTTCGACCAACACCGCGACATCGCCACCATCATGTTTTTTGCGCGTGAGCCGCTCTTTTTCGCCGGCAAACAACAAAGTGCCATCTGCGTCGAGCAAACAAGCTGCCGCAGAATGGGTGTACTGATTTAAACCGAGGATGAGGCCGCGCGCCATTGCGGCACAGGGTACCAGACCGCCGCCATTTTTAGCCGACGGCCGGGCCCCATGCCGGGGCGCACTTATGGCGTAATCCGCACGCTCACGGCTTGGCTGATGAAGTGCTCGGTGCTGTGCCGCGCCACAAAGCAGACTGCCAAATCACGGTCTAGCAAGGCTGCTGGCAGTGATGCCCCATGCGGCACCGTCCAGGTGACCTGCGTGCTTCCGGCAGCATCCAAGCTGCCACTGCCATGGGCCAGTTCTGGGCTGCCATAAAGAGCACGTAAACCTTGGGTGAGGCCAGCGCTTTGCGTAATCGGCAAGGTGCCGATGCCGTCGAGATGACTACCTGCAGACGGGCTCCCAACCAGCATGGTGTAGCTGGCTAAGGCCCATGGGATTCCAGCATCCAGTTGGAAAACAAAGGCACCACCGGCCGCTTGCGACACCGTTTCTGGCGTGACGCTAAAACTAGCGTGTGGCCAACTCGATGCACGCAGTTGTTTGGAAGCCGCGCTGTTGCCGCCGAGCTGCCAGAGTGTGGGGGCTCCGCCGAGTGGATGGTGCACCATGCCCACCGCAACAGCAGCATCTTGCAAGTTGGCGAAACTTCCGGCAACTGCAAGCGCTGGGCCAAAGTCACCTTCGGGCGTACGTTCGGCAATGTGTAACAGCGAAGAGCCGCCACTGCGTCGCGACAACCACAGCCGTGTGCTGCCGGCAGAGAGCATCGGGTAACGTTCGTTGGCAGAGGTGGATACGGCGCTCACTTTGGTAGGTGGGAACCAACGTGCATCGCGGTTTAGGCGGCGCGCGTACCAGATATCGGATTGCCCATCGCGTTCGCTATGAAACCAAATTTCCAATTCGTTGGCGCTCAAAAACGGGCCGCCTTCATTGAGGCTGCTGGTTAAATCGCTTTGTAAAACGGGCTCTCCGAAATCGTCAAAGCTGTTGACGCGCGTGCAAGTGAACAGGCGTTGGATTCCGTCGTGCGGCATCCGCGCGGCGAAAGTCAGGCGCAGCTCGTCTTCGCTGATCCATAAATCGCGCAGGCTCCCCATGGCAAAATTGGCAATACCCACATCACGATCGAGTGCAAACGGACTGCCTAAGTTCGGTCGGGTGTACCGCAACAACTCTTGGCCTTGTCCGCGATCGGCAAGTACCCAAGCGCGATGGCCATCGGCAAGAGGGAAGGCGGTGCGCAACGCCAGAATGGCATCCAAGCCAGGGATGGGGTGGCCGGCGAGCAGTGGCGCAGGCACTGGACTGCGGTGCAGCAGTTGCGTGGGCGGCCACAAAGTGACAGGGCGAATGCCATCATCCACGATAAAGCGCAGCACATCCAAGCCCGGAGCATTGCCTGGCATCACTTCCACGGTGTAGGTGCCATTTTGATGATCGGTGACTTGATGCAGGGTGGCCAAACCGGCGGAGCGCGGATCATGCACCAGACTAATGGTGGCGCCCCCGGTGGTGATCACGTCACCATCGATATCGGCGAGGTCAATGACAAAACTCAGCGGCGTGGAGGAGCCCGGCGGCACTTCATGGCTCCAGGCGAAGACCGAAGACTGGTTGCCGTCGGGACGGTTATCTAAATCATTGCGCCATTGATCAAACTTCGTGCGAATCTCAAACACGGGATCAGGACTGGAAGCAACCAGGCCGGCTTTGTTGATGACTAGGAATAAATCGCCATTGCCGCAGGATGAGAAGCTGCAGCTAGGTTCATCGCCGGGCCGGGCAATCACGAAAAAACCGACGTGGGCGCTCTTGGTGAAATTGGCGGGCGGCGAGCCACAGCTGGTGGGTTGCTGGGGGCTGCAGGAACAGCGGCCGTCGCCACCCATGGCGCGCGCAGCTTCCATGGCGGCCATCACCCGCTGGCTCATATCGCCGGGGGTATTGATGAGTGCGAGTTCTGCTTGTTGCACTACCGGAGCACCCGTCAAAGCATTGCCTTGAATGGCATAAACTAAATCCCCAACGCGGCCGGTGACGCCACCCGCCCACGCGCCATCCAAGCTGCCGGTGTGCGTAGCGGCACGGCCCATAAGATCGACAATGCCAAACTGCCGCGCCTGGAATTGATTATCAAACGCCTCAATCTGATCCAAGATTTCTTGCGGCGGCACACCCATCAGCAACATATCGTTGATGAAAATTCGGGTGGTGGTGGGAGCGATAAAGGCTTGCGATGCACCGGCCCCAGCTTCTTGTGCCAAAATACCTACGTAAGCGCGTAGGTTGAAGTTTTCGATACAGGTTGCGCAAGCAACACAGATTTCACCAGTGGCCAAGTTGACCACCACAATGGACCAAGTTGCCAGAGCTTGACCTGCGAACAGGATCAAGGCCAGCAAGATGGCTGAAAAACGTCGGAAGGAGGAAACTTGCATGCTTCCCTAGAGTAAACCATGAAGAGCGATTCTGGGTTGGCCAAATGCCTACAATCTTGCAATCTTATGAATGCCACCGAAGCACACCTACACCCATTCACTTCCGGCCGACGCGGCGCGGCGCTGCGTGGTGACGTTTGGCTAGGATTCACCCCAGCGCAGTCGGGTGGCCTGGTGCTCGATTTCCACAGCCGTGTTGAAGGGATGTATGGGGCCATCACGCGCCAACTTCTTGTTGGCCTGATGACCGCGGCAGGCGTGGAGCATGGCACCTTGGAGGTCCATGATTCTGGGGCTTATCCGTTTTTGCTGCGCGCCCGTTTGGAATCTTTGTTGGTACGCGTGACTGGCCAGGCGGATTTACGCCTCAGTCCCGAAGCCTCGTTGGGGGAACCGCTCACGGCTCCCCAACGCAACCGCCCACGTCGGTCGCGCTTGTATCTGCCCGGCAACGAATCCAAATATATGTTGAACGCGGCGCTGCATGGCGCCGATGCGGTGATTCTTGATTTGGAAGATTCCGTGGCGGTAAGTGCCAAAGCCGATGCGCGCGCGGTCGTGCGTCATGCGCTATTCCATTTGGACTGGAAAAACTGCGAACGGATGGTGCGCATCAATCAAGGCGCACTTGGATTAGAAGATTTGGCCTATCTGCACGATGCTCCGCTGCATTTGGTGTTGGTACCAAAGGTGGAAAGTGCTGCCGAACTGCGCGCAGTGGATGCCGCTCTCGGTGAACGCGCGGTCTTGCTGATGCCCATCATTGAATCCGCCAAGGGCGTGATGCATGTCATGGAGATTGCTGCCGCCAGCCCGCGGATTGTCGCGCTGACGCTTGGTCTAGAAGATCTCACCGCCGATTTGGGTGTGCAAAAAACCAGCGCTGGTCGGGAAACTTCTTGGGCTTGTTCGCAAGTTATTTTTGCAGCCAAAGCTCTGGGCTTGCAAGCCATCGACTCGGTCTACGGCGATATCGACGATGATGCCGGTTTGCGCGCCAGTGTGCAGCGCGCCAAGGCCATTGGCTTTGAGGGCAAGGGTTGCGTGCACCCGCGCCAGATTCCCATTGTGCATGAAGAGTTTGCGCCTTCCGCAGCCCAAGTGCAGCGCGCTTGTGCCATTGCGGTAGCTTTCGAAGAAGCGCAGAAACAGGGGCTAGGGGTCGTTTCTTTGGGTTCTAAGATGATTGACCCGCCGGTGGTCAAACGCGCCCTGAAGACCGTCTCCGCGGCACTCGAAGCCGGTCTTCTCGCTAGCGATTGGCGTTCCGAGTAATACTTAACCGGCCGCTTTTTTCTCGGCGGCTTTCGCAGCGGCCCTCTCAGCGACATCCCAAGAGTTGTTTTCTCGATTCACATCTGGGTAGCTTTGATCTGGATCAAGCACCACTTGGGTGACGTGTAGTTCGCTGTTGAGTTGGATCACCGCGCGGTTGGATTGGAACCAGATTTGCACGGGGCGCCGGACATCTTCTATGCTGCCGTCGTCATAAGTCACGCGCAAATGTACAGGCATGACCAAGCCACCTAGGTTATCAATCCGGATACGTGCGCCGCGTTCGCCTTTCGGGCCCGAGACTCCGCTGATTTCCTGATCGAGATTGATGTTCTCCAAGAACCATCCGCGCCAGAACCAAGCCAGATCCATTCCTGCGGCATCTTCCATGCAACGGAAAAAATCAGCCGGCTGCGGAGATTTGAACGACCACCGTTTCATGTAAGTACGGAAGGCAAAATCAAATCGTTCCGGGCCAAGAATGGTTTCACGCAGCAACGTGAGGCCTACCCCAGTCTTCATGTATTCGAGCAAACCAAGCTCCATGCCACCGAGCATGTCCGGAGGAGTCTCCACTGGCATTTGTTTCGGATCCTTCATAAACATCGCGAAGTTAGCTGGCTCGTTGTCGTTGCTAGCGCTCTCGCCGAACCAATCCGCATTCGAATAGCCGTTGATGAAAGTATTGAAACCTTCATCCATCCACGCATGCAGACGCTCATTGGAGTTGATCATCATCGGGAACCAGTTGTGCCCAATCTCATGAGTGGTCACGCCGTAAACGCCATTTTCATTGCGCCCGCGGCAGAAAATAATCATCGGATACTCCATGCCGCCTTCCGCCCCCAACACATTGGTGGCAACCGGGTACGGGTAGGGAACCAAGCGACGGCTGTAGCCTTCAATTGCCTTGCGCAGCATCTGCGTGGCGTCGCCCCAAACCGGCAAACCTTCCGCGGCGTAAACGGTTTGAACCAACACGCCATCCTCGGTGCTGGTGGCATCCAGCAAAAAAGCGCTCGAACAAGCCCAGGCAAATGTGCGCACATTTTCGGCGTGGTACTTCCAGGTGAGCGGACCTTTGCCATCCGGCCGACTATCACTCGTACCCACTTCCTCTTTACTTTGGATGGCGACGGTCTCGCGGCTGCGGCGCGCTTTCTTCAAGCGCAAAACTTGCTCACTGGTGTAAACCTTGGATTCGTTTTGGAGTTCGCCCGTGGCCGCTACGAGCATTTCTCTAGGAACCGTGATCTCCACATCAAAGGTGCCGAAGTTCGAGTAGAACTCGCCCGTGCCAATGTAGGGCATGGTGTTCCAGCCGCTGACGTCGTCGTAAACCGCGACCGCAGGGAACCATTGCGCCACTTCATAAACGGCACCTTGCTTGAACTCGCGAATGCCAAAGCGCCGGAACACGTTTTTCGGAATGACAAAATCCCATTCCATATCGAACTCGAAAGTGCCTCCTTTCGGTGCGATTGCTTTCGGCAACACCACGCGCGCCAAAGTATCAAACACTTCGAAATCTAAAGCCTTGTTGTGGCTCTTGAGGCTAGAGATGCGATAACCATCGCCTTCGGTTTCATTCATGCCGATGGCGGTGGCGGCACCCACAGCGGCGGCAATGCTGTCTTCGCGGAAGGCATTTTGCTCGAGGTTCATCCAGATGTAATCCAGCTCGTGCGGGGAAGCGTTGGTATAGGTGACATGGGCTGTGCCATGTACCATGCGCGATTCCGGATCTAAAGAGGCTTGGATTTGATAATCGACCTGCTGCTGCCAGTAGTCTGGCCCGGGCGCCCCCGAAGCCAAGCGCATATTGTTGGGTGCAGGTAAATCCAGTGGGCTGAAAATGTTTTTGCTAGGACGCGCGCCATTGGGGCGTTCGTCAAGCTGCCACTCTTGAGCGGAAGTTGCAGAAACAAGGAAAGCCGCCAGGAAGCCAGCGGCTACGAGTACAGGACGGGGAGTGCGCATGTTTAGTGCATCAACGGTACAGTCTCGGCAATGTTAGGCATTCCTCGCACGTGCTGTTTTTTACTCCCCTTGCTGCCGCTCCTGGCCTGCCAAAGCCAGCCCCACGCCAGCCTCCCAGAAGCGCAACTCCTAGTGATGAGCTACAACATCCACCATGGCGAAGGCGTGGATGGGGTGTTTGATTTACAGCGCATTGCGGAGGTGATCAAGGCAGAGAACCCCGTGTTGGTGGCTCTGCAAGAGGTGGATTCCGGCACCACGCGCGCCGGCGGGGTGGCCCAAGACACCCAGCTAGCTGCTTTAACGGGCATGTACAGCGTGGTCTTCGGGGAGGCGATCCCGTATGCCGGCGGCTCCTACGGAGATGCCGTGCTGTCGCGCTGGCCGCTGGTGGAGAGCCGTACGATTGCTTTGGGGGCCTCTCCCCAGCATGAGAAACGCGTGGCCGTGGTGGTCGTGGTGGAGGAGCCAACCACCGGCCGACAGCTTCGTTTTGTCGGCACCCATCTCGACCACACTACCGATCCCGCCGACCGCATCCGCCAGGCACAGCAGCTCAACCAGGCGTTGCTGCCCGCCACTATGCCCACTTTGTTGGTGGGGGATTTGAACGCCCAACCCGATAGCCAGCCGATGCAAGTGTTCTTTGCCGCAGGTTGGCAAGCTGCCGACGTCACGCTGCAACCTACTTTTCCGTCTACCCAGGCCAACATCAAGATTGATTGGTTTTTGCGCGCGCCCGGCCAACGCGATCGGCTGACGCAGGTTCAGGTTTTATCGGCACCGCTTGCTTCGGATCACTGCCCGCTGATTGCCACTTGGATTGTGGGCAGATAACGCCGCTAGCGAGGCTAGAATTCGCCGGTCATGACTCTTACCAATCAGAGCTTGTTGACCCTCGCCGGGCGTGAAGTCCCGGCGCATATCAATGGTGTCGCCACCATCCCTTATCAAGGCGTCGGCAAATATTTGCCGCATGGCAACAAGGTGGGTGCACCAATTCGTAGCTGCGCCAACTATCCAGCGAATGGGGATAAACGCGTGCCGGATGTGGGCGATATGACCGCCAAGCTGAAAGTGGCTTTGGAGCGCGCTGGTATTCAAGATGGTATGACCATCAGCACGCATCACCATTTCCGTAATGGTGATTTGGTAGCGAATGCTTTGTTTGACGCTGCTGCACAGCTTGGCGTGAAAGATTTACGCTGGTTTCCGAGTGCCTGTTTCCCCTGCCACGAGCCCCTGCTGAAGTATTTAGAAGATGGCACCATTCACCACATTGAAGGCTCCATGAACGGTCCATTGGGGGATTACGCCTCCAGCGGCAAGATGCGTGGTCTGGCTGTTTTGCGTAGCCACGGCGGGCGTTACCAGGCTGTGCAAGACGGCCAAGTGCATATAGACATTGCTGTGCTTGCTGCACCTACCGCCGATATGTTTGGCAATGCCACCGGCGACCGCGGACCTAGCGCCTGTGGTTTGCTTGGTTTTGGATTAGCGGATTCGGAATATGCGGATCACGTGGTGGTGGTCACGGATAACTTGGTGCCATTTCCGTGTTTGCCATGGCAGCTACAGGGGCAGAATGTGGATCAAGTGGTGGTCGTCGATAAAGTCGGTGACCCGTCACAAATTATTTCCGGCACGACGCGCGTGACCAAGTCGCCGGATCGCCTGCTGATTGCTGAAAATATTGCGAAATTTGTCCGCGATACCGGCATCATGAAAGATGGTTTTAGTTTTCAAGCCGGCGCCGGTGGCATCACTTTGGCGTTCGCCATGTTTTTAAAGGAATACATGCGCGAAGCTGGAGTCACGGCGGGATTTGTGCGCGGCGGCAGCAATCAATATTTAGTCGAGATGCTCGAGGAGGGTTTCACGCCGGTGATTTTGGATGGCCAAACCTTCGATCTGGAAGGGGTGCGCTCGATGCGCGAAAATGCTGGCCATCAAAACACCTCGCCATTCACCAGCTACAACTTTCACGGCAAGGGCAACTTTGCCTCGATGCTGGATGTCGTGGTGCTTGGCGCCACCGAAGTCGATGTCGATTTTAATGCCAACGTGGTCACCCACAGTGACGGCCGCCTACTGCATGGCATTGGCGGCTGGCAAAATTGCCTCTTTTCCAAGTGCACTATTTTGGCGGTCCCTAGCGTCCGCGACCGTATACCAGTCATTCTGGATCGCGTCACCACGCTGGTGGGGCCGGGCGAATTGGTTGATGTCATCGCCACCGAGTTTGGATTGTGCATCAACCCCAAGCGCACCGATCTCCGTGAAGCGGCCAAAGGGAGCCGTGTGCCAATTCTGGAAATTCAGGATCTCAAACGGCGCATCAACGCCCTGTGCGGTGGTGAGCCAGCCAAACCACGCCTCGCAGAGCAGTTTATTGCCGCAATTCAGTGGGTGGACGGCACCACCATCGATGGCGTCCGCCGCGTGCTTTCCTAAGGAATCCTCTTTAATTTTAGGGAAAATCACTTTCTTCGGCGAAATAGGGGAACACCATGATAGAAATAAGGGTCACTCTCTTGTCCCAATAAACCTCCCATGTCCGTAAAAAGCTCCCTTTTCCTTTTTCCATTCCTGCTCCTTGCCACCGCGAACCTTGATGCTCAAGAGCATTTCAAGAATAGCCCCGGCATCACCGAGCTGTCTGGACGCATGATTGCGCGCCCTCTTCAGGATGGCCCCAACCTGCAAGCCGCACGCGTCCGCGTTCAAGCAACCCTGATTCGATACAACGAGCGTGTGGATGAATACATCCTCGCGGTGCCGGAAGGCCTCACGGAGGATCAATTCAGCGCCAAATTGATGGCGACTGGGGATTATCAGTATGTGGAGCCTGATTGGATTTGTTACCCACTGCTTACCCCTAACGATTCGCGTTTCGGCAACCAGTGGCATCATCAGAACATGCAGTCCGAACTCGGTTGGGACACGATTACCGACGCCAGTTCCGTGGTTGCGGCTTACACCGATACCGGTATTGATACCAACCACCCAGACTTGGTCAACAACGTGATCGAGGGCTACAACCAGGTTTCTCAAAAGTGGCAATCTGCAGGTGGCAACATGGAAGACATCAACGGCCACGGCACTTGGGTGGCAGGCTGCATTGGTGCCGAAGGCAACAATGGCATTGGTGTTGCTGGCGTGGCTTGGAAAGTTCAAATTTTCCCCATCCGCGTGAGTGAGTCTTCCGGTGGCGGCGCTTACTTAAGTGATCTCACCGATGGCGCGATGTTCGCGGTGGACCATGGTGCACTCACCGTTAGCACGAGCTACTCAGGCGTCGAAAGCCCGAGCATTGGTACGGCTGGCACTTACATCAAGAGCCAAGGTGGTTTGTACTTCTACGCTGCTGGCAACTCCGGCAACAACTGGTCTAACTTTGATTACCCAGATGTCATCATTGTCGGCGCAACCAACAGCGGCGATGTGAAAACAAGTTGGTCAGGCTATGGCTTGGCAGTGGATTGTGTGGCTCCAGGCGAAAACATTGAATCCACGGCGATGGGTGGCGGCTACTCGGCACCTTCGGGAACCAGTTTCTCTACTCCGCTCACTAGCGGTGTTGCCGCGATGATTTTCGCAAAGAACCCAGGTATGAGCGCTCAAGCGGTGGAAGATATTCTGCTGTCTTCGTGTGATGACCTCGGGGCTGCTGGCGAAGACAACACTTACGGTCACGGGCGCATCAATCTGCGCGCTGCCGTAGAAGCCGGCCCTGCTGGCCCACTGGTGCTCACCATGGGAACTCTCACGGGTGGCGCCATCGTCAACGCACATGTGGAAGATTGCACTGCCTCCGCGTTAGTGGTGGTAGCCTACTCCTTGCAAGGTCTGGGTACTTCCTTCGAGTGGAACACCGGCATGGTGTTGGGGATTCGCAATAACAACGTCGCCCTGATGCTCACTGCGAATGGCTTGGGCGTTGCGGACGGCAACTCCTTCGTGCCGAATCGTGGTTCCGGTCGCACCGTGTGGATTCAGGCTGCGGAAGCTGGGAATCTGTCCAACATTCACTCGTCTGTCATTCTGTAAGACAGCCAATTAGCGCCCCCTCGCTGGCTTCTTCGCCAGTTGAGGGGGCGTTTTCTATTGCCCTCCGAAAGACCCGGTGACTCTCTCTGATTGACTCGATAGGGGAACGCACCTAATCTCTGCGCTTACCCCAACATCAAGCCTAACGATGTACCTGCATAAGATTCTGCTCCTGCTTCCCTTGGTCGGCCTCATTAGCTGCTCCAGCTCCCCTAATCGTGCTAAGCCAGTCGGTAATAACTTCACCTCGGGCACCATTCGCCTTGGTGGCGACTTGGGCTACTCCACGAATGGCACCGGCACCATGGACGGCAGTGCCAGACACCTCAATGGCAACGCGGGTTACTTTGTTACCGATAAGGTGGAGCTTGGTGGCTCCGTCAACATTGAGGACGTCAATAAAAAGCATGGCAGTGCCAATTTAGAAGCCGTCTCTTTTGCGGTTTATGCGCGCGCTTACTCCACTACCGTTGGCCCGCTTCGCACCTTTGCGGAGCTTGGAGTCGGCATGGGCTCGGTCGATGCAGGCCCAGCAAGTGTTGATTTCAGCACTTTCCAGCTGTCCATCGGCATGTTGGAGTTCATCAGCAAGAGCGTTGCGGTGGAGCTAGCTCTCGAGGAAACCTTCTACTTCTTTGATTCTCCAAACCCGGATGGCAGTGGCCTTGCCATAAACCTCGGCGTTTCTTGGTATCTCTAGTCGAGGTGGAGATTGTTGAGGCGTTGGAGTAACGCTGCGCTTTCCCAAACTTGTAATTGTCGACTTCCATGCGGAAGCGGTGGATAAGGTGCGGGGCCAAAGCGCGGATTTTCGTCGCGCCCAATCACCACCAGCATACGCCCTGCGGGATTGGCCACAAGCCAGTCGCGCAGGGCGTCAAGCGTTTCTGGGTTGCCGAGTGGTTGCTGCAAACGCCCCAGGAAATCAAACTGGCCGTAATAAGCGGCGCCGTGGAAACCAACGGCGATTTGATCGTCTTGCCAGGCAGCGACTTGGGTGGCCATGGGTTGTAAATCGTATTCTTGATAAAACGCGCGGCCCATGCCTAGATGCACGGTGATGACCGTTAAGGGGGCTAGGAACGCTAAGACCAGCGGGCGTTGCGGTTCTTTTTGCAGCATCACCCACGCTGGCCGCAGCATCACCAGTAGCAGTGCTCCGGAGAGCGCGAGTACGGGTGGATGAAGCCACGCAAGCGGCGGGCTTTCCGTGCCCACCCACAACGGCGCCAAGGCCATGGCGGCGCCCACCAGGAGCGGCAGCAGCAATGGCAACAAACTGGCACGCAGGCCAAAGTGTGGGGAGTGATCGAGATTCCAAGCCAGCGCGAGGGCGGCCATACTGAACAACGGCAGTAAATAATGCGGTTGTTTGCCGTCCATCAAACAGAGGAACACAAATGCTGGTGCCAGACACCAAAACATCAGGCGGCTGACATCTTTGGCGCCGTTACTGAGCCCGCGCCAACCTTGGTAAGTGCGCGGCCACCACAGCCACGGGAATAACATGCCCGGAAGCAACGGCAAAAACCACCATATTGGTCGCGAGTGCGCAAAACTATCTTGGATACGCCCGGCGGTTTGCCCCCAAAAAATGGCGTTGCGGTAGGCTTCGCCACCACTGAAGCCAGCCGGAATAGCCCACAGTAAAGCTAGGCCTATACCAAGCAACAGGCCGATACCGCCAGTGGCGTAGACCTTTTTAGGATTGCCCGCCCGCCGCCCAGCGGTCTTGCCGTTCGCGGAGTTGCCCGCGTGGCCACTCCAGTGCGCTGCCGCTAGGACCGGAGGAAGCAGAAAAAGCAAGGTGACTGGGCCTTTGGTCAAGAGGCCTAGCCCAACCGCCAGGGTGAAGCTCAGGGCGCTGCGTCGTAACCTAGCCCCGTGATGCGCATCCACGAGCGCGGTCCATCCCAGCAGCACTGCAGGGACCAGCCATAAGTCGAACATCAAGACCGTGGAGAACAGAAAGGGGAAGAGTGCGCCAACAAACAGCATGGCCGCCAGCGAGCCTCGCTGCGGCAGCTCGGGCCACAGGCGTTGGCCAAGGCGTTGAATCATGAAAGCGTTCAAGCACAACGCGAACGCCCCCAGCAGCCGTGGCCACCACATCTGGACACCGAACACCGACCAACCCGCCTGAATCAGCCAAAAAAGCATCGGCGGCTTATGCGCGTAAGTTTCGCCATTGAGGTGCGGCACTAAAAAATCACCGCTGCGCCACATTTCCCAAGCGACTGCGGTGTAACGTGTTTCATCTACCGGCAGCAGCGGGCGCGCATACCAAACCGCAGCAATGGCTGGAATCAGCAGTAGCAAAATCGGAGCTGGCCGGCTCACTGCGGCGTTGCTCATTCTTCGCTCTGCTTGCTGACGTCGGCGTGGTCTGCGGGATCGACCACTGGCGCAATCATGCCGCTAGGGTTACCGCGACGGATGAAATAGAGGTTGCGCATGTAAATCGCCAACCCCGTGCTTTGGCCCAGCAGAATCACGGGATCGCGGTCGAGGATTCCGTACAGCAACAGCAGTAGGGCACCGCCGATGGAGAAATACCAAAAAGCGATGGGAATCACACTGCGTCGTTCGCGTTCGGTTGCCAGCCATTGCACTAAAAAGCGCATAAAGAACACCCCTTGCCCGACAAAGCCAAGAATGGCGATGGGATTTTTGGCGTTGGTAAGGATTTCTTCGAGCCAGGTCACTGAGAGTCTTTTGGGGCAGGTTTGATTTCTTCTACTTGGGGCACGGCGTTGCGCGCCATCAGCCACTTTACGCCGCGCAAATCGCGCATGCCAACCCAAGCGCGGTCGAAGACTCCGTATTTGGAAGTACCCGCGCCACGTTCGCGGTGGCGCACTGGCACCGACACCGAAGTCCCTCCGGCACGGCGCACCAAGGCGGGCAAGTAGCGGTGCATATGATTGAACCACGGCATATCGAGAAAAGTTTGGCGCGAGAATAGTTTGATGCCGCAACCGGTATCGGGGGTATCGTCTTGCAACACTTTGGCGCGTAGACGATTGGCAAAGCGTGACGCCCAACGCTTGGAGTTGGTGTCGCGGCGCTCTACCCGATGACCAATGGCCAACCAGGGGTGTGCCGGAGTGATATGTTCCGGCTTCGCAGCCCACAACGCTGGAATATCCCCTGGGTGGTTTTGCCCATCGCCATCGAGGGTTGCAATCCACTCAAAACGCGCGTGCTTAACACCGGTGCGCACCCCCGAACTTTGCCCGCAAGCTTGGTGGTGACGTATCACCCGTAGCTGCGGATCAATGGCCATACGCGCGGCAAGTTCGGCCGGCGAAGAATCGGTAGAGCCATCATCCACGTAGATGATTTCGTACGTTGCAAAACGCCCCTTTAGCGCAGCGTGAATCTCATCAATCAAGGGATTGATGTTGCCGGATTCATTCAGGATTGGAACGACGACGGAAATCATGGGGCTCAGGCGGGGGACAGGCCGGAGTCGGCGCGCAGACGGGCGGCATTATCGCGCACTTTGCTCATCAAGGTAGCCAGCAAGGTGGCGCGCTGATCAAACAGGCGGAAGCCGTCGGTAGGGCGCAGATAACCCGCGGCTTCTGGATGACGTTCGAGCAGGGTTTCCATGCCGAGTTCTTGCTGCAAACGCTGCAAACGCGCGCGTTTATCCAGCAGCGCCTTGGTGAGGAGCGGCATCACGATGGAGTAATCGCAGGTAAAACTCTCGGTGGTTTGGCGGTAGTTTTCTTTATCCACTTTGCCCCAAGTCACGGCTTCCGCCGGTGGACAGCTTGAGAGCGAACCATCGGTGACCGGTGCAGTGGTAATTTGGATGTCGTACAAGTAACCGCGAATGTCGTCGAAACCAAAAATTTGGCTGAGCGCTGGTTCGGGTTGCAGGCTGAAGTTTTTCGGGACGCCGCCGCCGAGGATGACGGTGCCGAGATTCTGCGCAGCGGATTCGAACAAACCCCAGTGGTGGTAGGCGCAGGATTCCATGACCTCGCCGTGCAAGTCGAGCTCGAAGGCATACGCATCTCCGCCGGTTTGGGCGAGGGCCCACAGCAGAGTGGAATTTAAAAACACCGAGCCATCGGCGGGGGCGCCGACAAACACAGGAATGGATTTGCGCTGGCACAAGGCCATCAAACCTTCTTGCGCACCGCATGCTTGTTCGGCAGCGGCGAAGTGAGCACCCAGTAAGTTGCGGAACTCCGGGCCAGTCATGCGGCGCTGAAATTCTGGCAACCGCAACAAGCGGCACAGGTAACGATCCGTATCGAGCAGCACACCTTCGGGGAAACCGATGTCGGTGATGCGAATGATTTCTTCATCACGCAGTTGGCCGTCGTCGCCAAAAATTGGTACTTCGGTGAAGTCGCTTTCGGACACCGACTCGAGCGCGCGGTGCGCATCGTGATAACAGATGGCATCGGTGACGGAAAGATAAGCAAACCACCCGGTGTCGAGCAGCGGATTGAGCCATGCGTAGTGCTGGCCGCTGGCGGTGACGGGGCCCGAAACAGACATGGTCATCGGTAGGCCCATGCCGATGGCTTCATCGAGTAGGGTCCAGATGCGGCGCAAAAACGCGCCACCGAACGACGGGAAGCTGCTCTCAAAAAGGTGATCGAGGTGCTTCGATTCGGTCACTGGGCGGTGCCGCAAACCGGCGCCGGATTGCTGGCAGCCGTGGCGCTGCTTAGGGTCTTTACGAGTGGCCATTCGCGGATTGTAAGAAAACAGCGGCCTCCCCGCGTAGGGAGGCCGCTGTTTAGCGAACAGAAGGCTCTAGTCGAAGTCTTCGTAGACCGAGATGATGTCGGTGCTACCGATGGTGGTGCCAAAACCAACGCTCTGTGGCGGTGCCATGGCGATGGCCTCATCGTAGATGATCAACGAATCTTTAAGGTTGCTGACCTGATTCAACACCACCAACTGTCCGTGGAAGAAAGTATCTTTCATGGCACCTACTTCATTCACGTAAGTGAAGCCGGTGATCCCAAAGCCGCTATTTGGAGCGCTCGTGAGTTTGACTGCCGGAGCGAGCAAACCAAGGTTCGATTCTGCACCCTCGTGGCCGCCACCGATGCTCGTACCACCCTTCAGGTAAACCTGGTTGCGGTAACCATCTCGCAGTTTGTAAGTGGTGGGACAGTAGACCACCATGCCGCCGCGGAAGTTACAGCTCGTCAGCGTTAGCTTGACGCCTGGGTCAAGAATGAACACTGCAGTATCGTCCAGGTGCACACCCTCAAGACTGGAAATGCCGGTGTAAATGGTTTTGCCAGGGCCTGGAACCAAGAAGCCGGAAAGATCGTAAGCCGGAGCAACGGCGTTATCAACGATGACGCGTTCCTCGCCCAAATCCTGGTAGGCGCGATCATCACGGAACTTGTACAGCGTGCCATCTACAGCACTTTGTACGAGGTTGGTGACGCCATCGTGGATGGACCCGCCCTGCACGTAGTGGCCGATACCGTAGGCATCAAATACCCAGTCATTCACTTTGTTTTCCATGTCCGTAAACAGGGCATCGCCAATGACGGTGCTTCGCAGCATGTGGTAGTTTTTGCCGAGGAAAATCAGCGCCATATCCGAAGTACCGCTTTCGCCAGGGTAAACCTTCACGGCTGCGCCTAGCTGCGCCCGTGCTTCCCCGGCGGTGCCGAGTACGCGAATGAGGTTGACTTGGTTGTCGCTGACGTCGCCATCGTGGAAATCGCCGTCACCGTCGTGAGCGTGGTCACAAAGGCCATCGCCGTCATGGTCATGGCTGCAGTCGTCTGCACCATCATCATCGTGGTCACAATCGTCATCCGGATCTTCGTCATCCGCATCGTGATTACCTTCGTGATCGCAGCTGCCGTCTAAGTCGTGGTCGTGACCACAATCATCGTCGTCATCTTCGTCGTGGTCACAATCACCGTCGTGGTCGCGGTGGTGGCCATCGTGATCGCATCGACCATCACTGTCGTGATCGTGATCGCAGTCGTCGTCGTCGTGGTTGGCTTCATCACCATCGTGGTCGCAACCATCGTGGTCATCATCATGCTCGCCGCGGTGGTCACAATCACTGTGATCGCCAAGGCTATGGCCGCCACCGTAACCGTCATCTTCGTCGTCTTCACAATCGTGGTCGTGGCCATGCTGGTGTTCGTCTTCATCACCTTCACAGCCGTTGTGGTCGAGATCCTCTTCACACGGTGGCGAACTGCCTTCGCCTCCGCCTTCACCTCCGCCCTCGATTTCGTCATCGTGACCGTCTTTGTCCTCATCGACCCAATTGGGGTCAATCCCCGTGGTAATCACGAAATTGGTGATTCCATCCGGAAGAGTAAATCCACCTTGGCCCGTACCAGACCAATAGGGATCAATCGTGAGCCTGCGTTGTGCATATTCCATACCGGATTCGGCCGCAAATTGGGCGCGTAAAGCACCGCCTTCATCACGCGTGTTGTCGACAAGGCTATCCACCTCATCGGTGTAGCTCCAAGCCGCAGTCGCCAGCAGACTGGTAATAATCAGTACCAGAATCAGCACTGTGCCGCGCTCTTGGTGCGCCATATTATTGGTGAAATTTTTCATTTCTCTAAGTCCTTTGCGGATGCTGAGGCGGCGACTGAATAAAAAAAACCGCAGCCCCGAAGGACTGCGGCAGGGAAGGAAACACCCCAATCGCAATGTGGTTAGTGTTTCCGTGAGGATTTTCGCCCCACATCAATCCCTAGCAACTAGGTGTCATTGCGGCGCACCCAAGTGGCTCCCCCAAGGGTGAGGGAGCGTTCTGCATTGATGGCTTCCGCGCCCGCTTCACTCCCGGAAGTGATTCCGAGCACCCAAGTCATCGACACACGGGTGATGACGGTCACGCCATCGATGACGTCGGTGAGGGTGGTGAGATCGAAGCTGCGCAAATCATTCAGAACCATTTCGACTCCGCTGAGGCCGGTAACCATCAGCTTTTTCGTTGCGGGAGTCCAAGCGTAAGTAATCACGCCCGGGTCCAAAGTGCCAGTGGTGGTCACTTCAATGTTCCAGCCGGTGACGGCATCCCCGGTAACTTCCAGCGCTGCGGAGTAGCGAAAATCTTTCAGTACCCGATCAAGCGCCCGGCGCGCGTGTACATCGGTATGGACGACGGCGTCGCCTTCACGCACCACGTTGAGTGTTTCACTGGTGGAGTAAAGCGCGCCGAATAGCAGCACCATGGCAATGGTGGTTGCAATCATGATTTCCACCAAGGTGAAACCTAGATTCTTTCGCTGGATGTGAATTCTCATAATCTACTCCGGAATGGAGACGGGCTCGGCACGAATGCGTGCACTGATGGAATCGACGCCTAGCAACCAAACATTGTTGCCAAACACCACATGAACCGCGGCAGATTGGGACGCGCGTCCGTTAGGGAAAAAGACCAAGTCACTTGGCATGCCTTCGATGGTTCGAAACTCCACGCCAGGTGGCAAATAGCGCCAGCCGAAGGCATCGCCGCCAACGGTGCTGAGCGGTACACCGTTTTCGCGCAAAGTACGCCAGCGCGCATGGTTAGAATCAACCTGCATCGTCACGGATTCCCAAGTGCGGCGTGAGTAGGAGCGTGCGCGCACGGCATCAGAAACAATGCTGCGTGCAACCGCACCGGCAGCGTCGTTGTTCTGCACAGCAGGCACAGCCATGGCAAACAGAATCAGGGCGATGGCAGCAACCATCACCACTTCAATCAGGGAAAAGCCACGCTCTAGTGTTCTGCTACTAGCCATACCGCCTCCATAAGTTGGACATCGTCTTGGACCACAGCGAGAGTCACGACCCGGGTCCGGGAATCGGCGGGGTTCACCACTACGCCTGGATTGAAATCATCCACCGGCGAGACGGCGAGTTGCAACAGCAAATCTTCGGTGTTGGGCATCAAGCTGCCGTCTCCCAAAACAGCTGCGTGAGTGGTGCCGTTGAGGGCATCGATTTCCTCAATGGTGTACTGGAAAGTGAACTCACGGAATTCGCGAATCGCGGAGGCCGCGATGGCGGTGGTCTGCGTGCCGCTGACCGTTTTCATGCCAACCCGCAGTGCCGTAATAGCTGAGGTACCGACAATCACGATGAGTACCACTGCGATGGCAACCTCAATGAGCGTGAAGCCGTTCTTAGATTTATTCTTCATGATTTATCCGACGTATTTGGCCATCGTGAGGATCGGGGTCATCAGAGCGATGACAATGAAGCCAACCACGCCACCGGCAATCACTACCGTGGCCGGGCCGAGCAGACTAGTAAATGCGTTGAGTGCAGCTTGCGTTTCGCGGTCGAGGAACTCGGCAGCTCGACGCAAACTGGTATCTAGCGTTCCGGAAGACTCACCGGCAATAATCATTTGGATCAATGCCGGGGGTAGATCTTCACCCGCCATGGCGGTGAACATGGGCTTACCATCGCGGACGATTTCAGCAGTTTGTACCCAGAGAGCCTGCAAGCGCGGCAGTTCGGAGACTTGGCGAGCGTGATCGAGGCCAGTCAAAATCGGTACGCCGGATTCCAGCGTCAGCGCCAAAGTACCTACAGAGCGCGACAGATAAGCTTTGAAAATCAAGTCACCTAACACTGGTACGTGGCTGACGATATCGAACAAGGTTCCCCGTGCTCTTTTTGATTTGACTAAGAACACAACCGCAACAAAAATCACCGTAAAGATTCCAAACACCAGTGCCGGTTGGGCACGCAAAGTTTGCGAGGCACCCAAGACCAGCTTGGTGGTCCACGGTAGTAACTCTGGCTTCTTCATCATCAGGCTTTCGAATTTCGGCACTAAGAAGTAAAGAATGCCGGTGGTCATCACAAAAGTCATGAACATCAAGAAGCCCGGGTACATCAACGCACCTTTGATTTTTCCACCCAACACGATGGAGTTGTCGAGCAGCTGGATCGAGCGCTGTAAAGCCTCGTCGAGAGCACCTGATTGTTCGCCGGCGGCGGTTAAGTGAACGACGTAGGAAGGGAAGCAGTTGGGCAGACATTTGAAAGCGTAGGAGAGGTCTTGGCCACCTTCCACAATTGCAGTCAAACGAGTCAATACGCGCTCCGTGGGTGGGGTTTGCGCATGCTCAATCAGGGTGCGCAAAGCTGCAAGTAACGGCACGCCAGCGGTCAACATAGCATCCATTTGGATGAGAAGCTGTAGCGTTTCCTTGGGTTTCAGTTTGATCCGCGTGTCGGCCGAAGCAACCGAGGAGGCGCCATCCTTGCGGCGCTGGTCAGCATCATTTGAAACCGTTCCGCCGTAGGACATCGCGTCCTGTTGGGCATTCTTCTTGTTCTTTTTAAGGGCGGTTAAATTCATGATTTTCCTCCTGCGCGTAGAGCTTCTTCCAAAGTCGTAATGCCACGGTTGACGCGGTCCATTCCGTCCGAGAGAAGAGAGTCCATTCCTTCATTTAGCGCCAGTTTGCGCAGGTCTGCCGACGAGGGGTTCGTGGCGATTAAATCTTGTACGTTGTCGGTGATTTTCATCACTTCAAAAATTCCGCGGCGCCCATCATATCCTGTTTGACGGCATGCAGGGCAACCCGCAGAAGAAAAGTGAGGGCCTTCCTGGAGGCCATATTTGCTGTACTCACGAAACACTTCGGCTGGGTAGTCGACCGGTTTTTTGCATGCTTCACACAGTTTACGTACGAGGCGCTGTGCCACCACGGCACGTAAAGTTGCAGCCACCAGAAACGGCTCCATACCCATTTGAATCAAACGCGATGCGGCACCAGGGGCATCGTTGGTGTGCAATGTGGCGAGTACTAGGTGGCCGGTGAGGGCCGCCTCTACTGCGATTTCTGCAGTTTCAAAGTCTCGAATCTCGCCAATCATAATCACGTCAGGGTCTTGACGCAGCAACGCTCGCAGACAGAGCTCAAAGGTAAGCCCGGCCTTTTGATTGATTTGCGTCTGGTTCACCCCTTTAACGGCACGTTCCACTGGGTTCTCAACCGTAGAAACATTTGTTTCGGGATTAACAATCTCGTCCAGCACACTGTAAAGCGTAGTTGTTTTACCGGAACCCGTTGGGCCGGTGACTAAAACCATGCCGTGTGGCTGGTGGATCGCTTCTTCAATCCACTTTGCGTTCGTGCCATGCAAGCCAAGCATATTCAACGCCAGGGCGGAAGTGTTGCGGTCCAAAATACGCATTACCGCCTTCTCGCCGTTCACCGTCGGCAAGGTGTTGACGCGCAAGTCGACATCGCGCGAGCGGTCTTGATAGTGAATGCGGCCATCCTGCGGCAGACGTTTTTCGGCGATGTCACAGCCCGCCGTCACTTTGATGCGCGCGACTAAAGAGTGACCAAGCTGCACACTTAAGCGCGTGACTTCGTGCAAACGCCCGTCTACGCGGTAGCGCAAAATGTAAAAATCAGTAAACGGTTCAATGTGAATATCAGAGGCACCTTCAATAATTGCGTTGGCCACAATTTTATTGAAGCGCTCTTCGGAACTGACGCCATCCTCATCAATGGTTGCATCCCCGGTGCCGCCACTTGCGGCAATGGCGCGCTGAATGTGGTCGAGCCCAGCATTAATTGCTAACGGTGTCGCGACGGTGGCGATGACCGAGAGGCCGGTGTATTTACGCACCACATCGGCTGCATAAACGTCAGCCGGATCTTTCAACGAAACGGCTAAAGTATCGCCGAGGCGCAGATAGGGGAGGATGCCGTGCACCCGCAGTTCCGCAAATGGCACATCACATTCGAGCGAAACATCGAGCACGCCTTCGTTGGCTGGATCCACGTATGGCATGCCGTGTTGCATGGCCAGGGCGCGTGCCAGTTGCTCTTCACTAATGTGGCCTTCTTCGACCAGAACTTGACCGAGGTAAGTATCTGGCCGCTCTTGAGCACGCGCAATCGCTTGTTCTAAACTGTCAACCTTGAGATAGCCGAGCTGGATGAGCACTTCGCCCAGCCGCATGCCAAGTTCCGCTTCCTGGACAGGCTCTTCGAAACCGTCTGGAAACACGATCAAGTCATGCAGGTTGAAGGCCCGGCGCACCGCTCGTAACGGTGGCGCAGGATTGCAAATCGTGATGGGTTTCTCTTCGAAGCGTGCTCGCCGCAAGCCGTCGAGTAACAACGCTAAACCAAAGGAATCGATGCTTGCCACTGAGCTGCCATCGACTTCACGTACGTCATGCTCAAGCACCTGCTCCCACAGGTCAAGGATGTCTTCGCTGCGGGACTTGTTTAAAACAGCCGGCAGTGAGAAGTCGTAGGTTTTGTTCAGGGTTTCCAATGATGGATTTGGATGCCCCGCCACGGATCAGGCGTCTTCCTGACCGTCGGCGAGATCTTCTTGAATGCGCTCTTCGACGAAGGCCAGCAGGAGTTCTGCCGCGCGTTGGTCCGGGCGCTCTTGGAGGGCCAGCTTAAGGGCAGTGCGAGCTTGGCCGTAACGTTCGAAGTGGATGTCGAGTTTGGCTTGCAATACGTTGCCGCGCCAACCGCGTACACCAAGGGTCACTTGCGAGAGTTGATAGTCAGCTTGCTCGAAACGTTTTTGCTCCAACAAAACACGGCTCAGCCCCATGCGGGCGTCCATGTTCAAAGGCTTGGTCTCGACCAAAAAACGGTAGAGGTTGGTTGCTGACTTATAGTCGCCTTTGGCTTCAGCCGCTTGCGCAACGCTAAATAGCGGATCTTGACCTGCTGGCGTACTGCCGAGAATCAGTTGTACCGATTCCGGGGTAGGGGTGTTGGGGTCAATTTCCAGCGCCTTGCGATAGGATTCGCCAGCAGCCTCCAGATCCCCTTCTGACAACAACAAGTCGCCAGCTAAAGCCCAGGATGACGCGTGGCTAGGATCTTCCATCAAAATTTTCTGAACAAAATCTTTGGCCTGGTCGGTCCGCCCCATGGCTGAGTAGTGAGTCAAAATCGCGCGTGCGAAAATTGGATTGTGCTCCACTTCGTTCCACGCGGTTTCCAGGGTGGCAGTTGCTTCCTCCATGCGGTTGTTTTCCGCCAACGCGGCCGCATAGACCATGCTAATTTCAGGGTTGTTCGGCGCTACGCGCGCTGCCCGTTCCGCATAAATCAGCGCGGACTTCTGATCACCATCCGCCAGATACAAACGCGCCAAAGCAGCGTGGCAGGCGATGTCGTTTGGGTCAATCTCACAGGCTTCGGTCAGATACGACCGCGCCTCTTCAACCAAGTTTTTTTCAAGTGCGCGGAAAGCAAAGGTGCGCAAGATGCTGCCCCTGGCGGCTTGCCAATCGCTTGTTTCAACCGGCTCGGTATCAAGTTCGCGCTTGTTGCCGTCTTGGGTCACAGAAACACTGCGCTGAGCGGTGGCCTCTGTATCAGATGTTTCACTGTAATCGCGTGGACCGATGACGGAACAGCTGGCTCCAAAGAGAGCAACTACTAGGATTCCTTTGACGTTATTCATTTGTTTGCCTCTTCCTTTTGACGTTCCCGGTCTAAGAACTCTACGACACCTTGGAGCTCTGTTTTGTCTTCCAGTCGCGCGCTGATTTCGTGGCGACAATGAACGGCGAGCGCGTTTAAATCTGGATCTGCAGGCATGGCTTGCAAGCCCCATTCGGCTTTTGCGAGTGCAGCTGCGGGGTCTCCGGCAGCCAAGGCGTCGGCGGCTTGGGCGTACATTTGGCGCGCAACACCGGGGCGTAAGTAGCCGTGGTGCGAGGATGCCAAAGTGGCGCGTGCGGCATCGATGCGCATGCGGAAGTTATCTGACCGTTGTGCTAGTCCTGCGTCATCGATGATGTGCGGCGTGAGCAGAACAATGATTTCACTCTTGGTCTCGACTTCAAGCTGAGAGCGGAAAAGTTCACCAATATAAGGAATGGAGCCCAAGAATGGCACTTGGTCCGTTTCCGTCACTTGACCCGTTTCGATCAATCCACCAATCACAACGGTGTTGCCTTCGCGAACCAATACGTTGGTCTTTACTTCGGTGGTGGTCTCCTCAGGCAAGCCGAGTGAGTTGATAAAACCATCCGACTTCTTCGGATAGATTTCCATGCGTACATAACCATCATTGGTTACGAACGGGCGAAAAACTAACGAGGTCCCAACTTCTAGGAACTTCACGGATTGCAGTGTTCCTGTTTGGGTCGTGGTGGTGGTGATGTAAGGAAGCTTGCGGCCAACTAAGAGTTCAGCAGCATGACGGTTCAAAGTCAAAATCTGCGGATTTGAGAGTACGGTGGTGTTGCTGACGCTCTCAAGAGCGGAGACAAACATGCCGATTTGATTGCGCAGGATGCCAAAGTGCAAGCCGTCGCTGGCTGCGTTGGTGAAACCGCGTTGCGACAAACCACCAAGCCAGCCACCCAGGGGCCCGCCGCTAGTCGTGTCCGTGGAAATCCCATCGGTTACGCTAGTGACGCCGCCCATAGCCTGAAAGTCAATGCCACCAAAAGCGCTGAAATCAACACCGAGCTGGAAATTATCGGTGAGGGAAACGGACAAAATCGTTGCTTCGACCAAAACCTGGGTCGGCGGCACGTCGATTTTTTTGAGCAGATCATGGATCTTTTCGATGCTGGCCTCACTTGCATAGAGAACAAGAATCTCTTGCGAAGCTTCTTCATTGCCACCTAGGTCTTCAATCGAGGAGATTCCTTTTTGCGGTTTCATGCCCGAAATCATGCGTTCATTGCCAGACAGCATCGGCTGCAGCATTGGCATGGCTTCTTCAGCACGCACGTGATTCAAGTAAATCACCGTGGGGAGGAACTTCGAAGCAGCACTGGTACCTGGCGTCGCCGTGGGCAGCGGCTTGATCATCAGAAACTTGCCGTCGATTTCGTACATGAAACCGTTTGCGGACAGTAGTTTCGCCAGGGCGTCTTGTACGGGTGCATCAAAGAAGTTCATGGTGACGGACCCCATGACGTCGGGGCCGTACACCAAGTTCAGTTCGTAGTTGGTACTGAATAGTTCGAGGATTTCACCCAAGTCCTCATCTTGAAAGTTCACGGTAATCGCGGCGTCAGCGTCTAAATGCTGGAAAGGTAAGGGCACCGGCGCGGTTAGTTCCACTACCGGTTCTTGCCCGGTAGGCTGCTCTTGAGCAGCAGCAGATGTGCTTGCGGCCATGGCGGCGATCACTAAAATCGTCGTTGAGAATCGTTGTGTAGTCATTGGTCAGGCTCCTTCTTGTGCACGGTTGTTTAAGCCAGGCACTTTTATCCGCAACGAGTAGGTTTCGCCGGAATAGCGAATCTCCACTTCGCGCGCATGAATCGCACTAACTTCATATCGGACCGTTTCTGGCCCAACCTGAACTTCGATTTCCTGGCCAACCGTGACTTGCTCGCCATTGATCCTGGCGTAGCGAGATTTGCCCATGATTGCCGTCGACGAGAGTTTTAAATGCAAGTCTTCGAACAAAATCGTGAGCTTCTCCGGAGCTGCTGGAGTGGGAGAGGCAGCGGTTTGAGCGTTCGCGGCAACAGCTTCACCGGGGGTTGGGTCTGTGACTTCCGCTTCTGCGGCGAAAGGCACAATCTCCTCGATGCGGCCACTGTGAACCCGCCGTTTTAGCGCGGAAGGCCACATTTCCATACGCTGGGTAGCTTGCGCATAGCTGCTGATTTGAGTTCTTGAGTTGGTTTGGAAATCACTCGCAGATGCACCTCCAGCGCCGCGCGGGGCCCCCGCGAAAGGCACAGCCGTAGCGGTTGGGTTTGCCGCTGCCAGAGGCTTTTCATCTTTCGCAAACAGCGCCTTACCCCAGGTCATGGCGGTGGCGAGCATCATGACGGACAAGATGATGATCTTCTTTTTCTGCGCTTTTTGTTGCGCTTTGGTTGCCGAACTAGCCATCCTTGGAACCTCCTTTCTCTTCTACGGATTCGATGCCGGGGGGCACACTGGAATCAAAATGATTGCCGCAATACGTACCAATCCGCCGCCAGAAGATGCTGTGGGGCTACTGAAATCGCGAGTCGGCATAGTGAGCGACACTTTCTCAAAGCGCACAAAGTGTTGCCCTTGCTCGAGTTGGTCCACGAGCTTGACTAGGTTGGAGTAACGGCCTTCACCGGTGAGCACAAAGCGCACCGAAGTGTCATTCTCAAGACTAGGCTTCTGTTGAATGCGGACTTGACAGTCGAGCTCCGCTGCGGCGGCAAACACGCGTTTCTGAATCAGGTGGGGGTTGAGATCCGTTGCTAAGTCAGCAAGCGCATGCTCAGCAACCGGTAGAAACTCCGTCCACATGTCGCGCAAGGCGTCACGCTGTTCTGGCAACTGGCTGTTTTTGGCCTGAACCGTTTTAGCGTTCTCCTGGCGTTGCATGAAAGAGATTCGCTCATCCAGAGTGGGGCGTACTTGCACGCCCCAGATCATTCCTGGCACGAGTAAAAACCCGGCGAGAAACGCCAGGCGGTAACGCGAGAGTTTCATCGTTGCAGTCCTCCGTTCGAATGCATAACCGGGGTGTCGAAACCGGGCAGCAGCAGGGGGCCGCTGATGAAAATCGTGGCACGGACAGTATCGTTCATATTCAGAATGAGCTCAGTGTTGCCACCGATGTAGGCTTCCGTAAAACCGGTGTAATCCACTAGGCGCGCAGGCAAGTCAACGAGGTTTTGGTCGCCGCGAACCAGCGCGGTAATCGCTAGATGAATCTCGGCGGAATCAATTTTGATCACACCCTTACGTTTGACGTCGTGGGCCCACTCAATCTTTTCAATCTGCACAAACTCACCGGCGGCGCCTGCGAGTTCCGCCAGCAAGCCACCCAGAGCAGGCATGCGGAGGTGGTCGGCGAGTGGATCCAGACGACTGACGTACTGATTCATCTCCTTGTACAAACCGCGCAATTCCTCGCCGGCAGTTGTTTCGAGTTGATTCGGAGCTTCTGCTTTTTCAGCAAGGCCGCTTTGGTGGTCTGCTTCGAGCGCCACCGCACCACCGCCCACCAAACACAAAACGGCGAACGCGCCAAGAATCGCCAAGCGCTTGGGTGTACGCCGACGCTCGAGGTGATTCTCGTAAGCTTCAAGAGGTAAAAAGTCAGCAGTTCTCATACGTAGGCTCGCATGGCAAGGCCAAGGGGAATACACCACAAGTGCTCCTCGGCAAGGACAGATTCTGGTGCTTTGATGCCTAGCGTGGTAAACGGCTTGGCGATGGTAGTCGGGAAGTTGAGCGCGTTTTGCAAGGCGTTTTCAACTTCTGGGAGGGCTGCACCAAAGCCGGCTAGTTGCAAGTTGTGTAACTTGGCACCACGATGACGATCGGCGAAGTGACGCAAGCAGGCGCGGACCTCTTGCGCTAAGGCTTCTGCCTCCAAGCGAAGGGTATGCAAAAGCTCGGTCGCATGGCCAGCGGCTTTGAGAGTGATTTGCGGTACGGTTTCGGCGTTGACCTTGGCAACAGGCTCCTGTTCTTCCTGCATGCCGCTGAGTAAATTTGCAATCGCTTGCGAGTCCGGTTCTTCGAAACGCGCCAAAGATTTTTCTAGGGTTGTGAGTAGGCGTTCACCAGTCAGCTGCATGGGCTTCATAAAGCGCAGCTCTCCTCCGAGCATGATGCCAAAGATGGAGTGATGAAATCCCAGATGTAAAAACCCCCACGGGCTGGTTACATGGCTCTGCATGGCCTGCATGGTGCGCGCCAATGGGAAGGCGGAAACCTCCATACTGACGGGGCGGAGATGCAAACTTTCGAGCGTGGTAGTGCAGCGTCGCAGTTCACTTTGCCCGACGGACAGTAGCAGCATTTCTTCGCGCACGTTAATGCCGTCGTCGCCACTGAGGCCATCGCTGCCCTTAAGGCCATCAGAAAGAGGCAAATAGCGATAAGTGACACCTTCGGGATCCGCAACCGAACGCATTGCCGTTTCCTTTAGGGTTTGCTGCATTCGCTCACGGTTATGCGGCTCCACTGGCACCAGCGAGACGGCAATTTTTTCGCCGGAAATACTCGCGAGGCAATCTTTGCCGCGCAGCTTGAGTTCTTTCCAGCGGGGCAATAAAGTCTCAACGATGGCGGTGTGATGAGCTGGACCACTGCCGTCCACGGTCTCGGCGCAATGCACCGACCAACCAGTGGGTCCCTCCTTGAGCTGGAGGAGACGGGTGTCCAGAGCGCCGAAATGAACAGCGACAGGGGAAGTGCGGGTGATGAATTTCACAGGAGTTTGCTTCTTAGAAAGCGTCCCTCTCATCGGCCATCCCGCTCATTTCCCTTAACTTCGGGGTTTTCTCGATGCGAATATCACCAGGTTGTCACGAGTAAGCACATTGCAACAAAAACCGTAGCGGCGATGAGAGCCAGAGGAGGACGCTTCTGAAAGGGGTCGCTCATAGGTCGTAGACCGCGCCGTTATTGGGACTGATCTCGGTGGTATTGGCTCGAATCGTGCCGGTGTCGGCCCAATACACCCAGCCAGTGGTATCGTCGGGACCTTGAAATCCGCCACCTGGAACGATAATCGTAAAAGTGGAAAGGCCGTTAAACGGATTTGCGGGCAGAGCCTCGTTCAAATACGGCCCAAAGGGAAATCCAGCCGTGCCTACAGCCGCGGTGTTGCCAGCGAGATCACTCGCCATGCGCAGTTGTTCATCCAGAGTGGTAGCAGTCCAGACGCCGCCACCTACCGCTTCACCCGGCAAATTTTCTTGGTGCTGGAAGGCGTAGAAATCGATGCTGGTACGCATGCGGGCTAGCATCGAGCGCGTGGAGGCCACTTCCGCGTCGGCGATAGAATCCCGAAAAGTAGGCATGGCGATGCCAGCTAGCATAATCAGGATTGCGGCGGCAACGACGATTTCCAGAATCGTAAATCCTTGTGTCTTGGGATGGTTGAATTTCATGGCAACGGGGAGGCTGGGCCTCCAATGCCATCTGCGTCAACCTAGGTCAGGACTTAAGGCAAAAACTTTTTACTCTGTTTGATTTTCGCTGGTAAGTACTCTTCAATCACGAAGTTCAAGCCCCATTTGGCAAAGGCCTGCTGCTCGGCGCGCACTCCCATTTTCAACATTTGGTTCAACGCTTTTTGCCATTTAGGATAAGCCTGAAAAAACGGGTCGTTTTTGAGAGCATCTTTGGCGCGCTTGATGTCGATTGGCAGCAGCGGGTGGGTGGCATCTTCCAGACCGAAATCAGTGATGTCTTGCGGAGTGACGCCAAGATAGGTGGCCGTCGGCACACAGTAGCGCTTGTTGACGTGCGCCGCTTGGCCGGAGCCAACTTTGAGCGTGCGGTAAATATTGCAAATGCCGTAAGGATCACAATCCACGAAAGCATAGACCGGCAGCTTGAGTCCATCGGCGAGGCGCCGCACAAATCGCCTGGTGGCGCGGGTGGGTACGCCGCCCATTTCCACCAAAATGCAGTTGGCCGTGCGCCAGTAGCGGTGGTGGTTCAGGCGTTGAAACATACCGCCGGTTTCAATCGCCAGAATGAATTCCGCGGTGGTTTCAAAGCCGAGGTGGTCGACGGAGCTTGGCACGGTGTAGGCACCAGAACCCATTGCGGCGCAATCAGAGCGAATCAGCGCGCCGGTTTCCGGATCTTTGTCGATGACCGTCAAAGCCCCGACCACCGAGCCACCATGATCTTCTGGCACAAAACGCAAAATCTCGCGCGTGACATCTTTGACTGAGAACATGCCTTCGATGTCATCGAGCACCATATCGGATTCGCGTTGCTCGCTGAACTTGGCATCGCCCCAGTTTTTGGATACGTAGTAAGCCTCTCGTTTAGTTGCGAAATCATCTGCGGCGACCATGTCTTGCGCGAGCGACATCAGGCGCAGCGTTTGCGCAAAAGTCTTCACCGAGTTGACATCCAGGGTGCGCGTTTTCATATTCCCCTTGAGCTCGAAATAGCCGTTTTTGGGGTCATAGGTGACGTTATCAAGGTTGCGCTGCGGCATGACCATTTGCGGTAAACGGCCTTTTTTTGCTTCGGTGTAGATTTCGCTGGCGACTTGCTCAATGGAAATCAAAGCGACGGATTTCAAATCCTTTTTGCCGATTTTTTCGTCCGGCCCAGCCTTGCGCATTTTGGCTGCGGCTTTGGCTGCGACTTTTGGTGTGATTTTTGGTGTGACTTTTTTCTTGGCAGCCATCGGTTAGATCTTGCGCGTGGTTTCCATGGTTTCGCGGAGAGCCTCAACGACTTCTTCGCGATCTTCAATGCTAATGTTCAAAATTTCTTGCAGGCCAATCCCGACATGCGGCAAATATTTTTCGATGTAGCTGCGTTTTTGGAATTCAGAACTCACCTTCTTGCCTTTGCGGATGTGCACGCCAAGCTTGCGCCCAGCTTCCTGTAAAGCCAACTTCACTTCTTTGATGATTTCCGGATATGCCGCGATGGCCTCTTTGGCTTCCGAGGTAAAGGGCACCCAAACGCTTGCCATGTGAATAAAGAAAACCGCCGACCCCACCGGCAAAGAGCTCTTGGATTGACTTAAGCCATAATTCTTCCACGCGGTTTGCATGACAGCTTTGGTGAAGCCACAGCCTGACAACTGAAACAGCAAGGGTACTCGATTTGCAAAACGCAGCACCCGCACTTGCTCATCGGCGTTACCAAGTAAGTCTTCCGTATCGGTAGTTTTTTTGCGCTTCGATTTCACGATACGCCCCTGCTCATCCACATCCAGCTGGTCGCTATTGGGTTTGCCCCAGGCAATGCCAACTTCAATCTGGAAAGGGTTACCGCGATAGACCGATGGTGGGCGCGTGGCGGTGACATAAAAATCGGCGTCGCATTCCTTACGCAAGCCTTCCTCGATGCGCTCTTCGCCAATCGGCGATAAACAAGTTGTTGGCGGTGCAGAAATCTTGGTTTTTTGAATCGCGCGAAACAGTTTGTCGGCATCTTCGCGGGCAATACGGGTGGGGTAGGAGCGTTCGCTGAGACCTGCTGCTTTGATGATGTCTTTGGCGACTTTCGGCCCCACCCGGCAGAATTCTTCTTGTAGGAAACTGCTTAACCAACGCGAATCGGTGTCGCGGAGCATTTTCATCAACTCGCCCAGCTCCACGCCATAGGGGTGGGGCTTGATTTCGTCGGCGCGTTCGGGAACCTCGGTTACCGCACGTTCATACACCCGATGTGCGTCGAGCCCCGGCGCCAAATAACGAATCTCAGCGTGCGGGTTGGAAACCGCCGTTTGCTTGATGTAATCATCAACGGAGCGTAAACCACGTTTGTAAACGGCCTCAATATCAATCTCAAAGCGCGTGCCTTCCTTGCGATGCCACTCGCTGTGCTCCTCATCTAGGGTGATGATGGCCTTGTTTTTGCTGAGGTCCATCTGCATCTCAAATGCGTGCATCTTGCCTCGTTTGGTTTTGGACCAAATACGTGGGCCCTTGCCACAAGTCATCTGCCCATACAAGCCAGCAGCAGAAATACCGATGCCCTGCTGGCCGCGTGATTGGCGCCGACTATGGAATTTCGAGCCATAGAGCAGCTTGCCAAAAATATTCGGAATCTGTGCGCGCACGATGCCGGGGCCGTTGTCTTCCACCACCACGCGAAAGCGATCCTCCTCAAGTTGGATAATCTCCACCAAGATTTCCGGCAAAATACCGGCCTCTTCACAGGCATCTAGCGAGTTATCGACGGCCTCCTTGATGGTGGTCAGTAGAGCCTTGCTGGGATTATCGAAGCCGAGCAGGTGCCGGTTCTTGGCGAAGAACTCGGAAACCGAGATCTCGCGCTGCGAACTGGCCATCTGTTCAGCGGTTAGGTGTGCCGTTTTTGCCACTGGTGTTGCGCCCTGGATGGAAAGGGATGGAGAAAGTTTGTCGAATCGCGGCCGGTTTTTCCAGGGAGAACGGGGATTCGGCCAGGTCAGGCCTCTTAAAAGGCCTTAAGTTGGGTATAAATCACCCGATAATGCAGGGTAAAGACGGCAGAAATGCGTTCAGTTAGATAACGTAAGCCCTTATTTTGAAATGTGTTGACAAATATGAGATTTCAGGTAATGGAAAAGCAACTTCCTTGACGATAGAGAAAGCAACTTCGTTCCCATCGCAGCCCACAATCCCAAATGACAACTTCCAAATCCACCTCTAAAGGGTCCTCCGTCAAGCCGGCGCCGGAAATTTCCAAATATGAAGCCGAGATTGGCCAATGGCAGCATCTCGTTTGGTACGTGGTCAATCGCATCAAACCGCGCCTGCCTGCCAGCGTGGCTGAGGACGATCTCTTTGCCGCAGGAATGTTCGGCCTGATGCGGGCAGCTCGCTCCTACGATCCTAGCCGCGGCGCAGGTTTCAAAACTTACGCCTACCATAGAATTCGGGGCGCCATCCTGGATGACCTCAGGCGTTCCGATTTTTTGCCGCGCTCCATGCGGGACAAGGCCCGAGCGGAAGGGGTGGAGCCACCCTCCCTGTTGGGGATTCCCACAGATGAAGATGGTCACGAAAACCTGGCGGCGCACCCCGTGGGGGAAAGCGCGGCGAACGAGGATATGCATGATCTCCTGCAGGAGGCAATCGACAATCTCCCGGAAAAAATGCGCATCGTCATGTCGCTTTATTACCGTGAGGAAGTCAAGATGCGTGAAATCGGCGAACGTTTGAAGTTGACCGAATCACGTGTCAGCCAAATCCATTCGAACGCAGTCACCCGTTTGCGTCGGGCCATGCGTTCGGCGAACGGCGAGAGCTAGGGCGACTCGGGGGAATCCGGGCGGTAGGATGAACCCATGCGGCTTCCTGCCGTCCTACCCACCCTGTTTTTACTCCTCGGTGTCGGTTCCGGTGCCGTTCACGCTGCTGTTGCCCACAGCGCGGTGGAGTTGCGTTTTCAGGAGCCATTGTCCACGGCCTTACCGCTGCAAAGCCCGCGCTTGTTGTCGTATGTAATCGACGCCAAGCTCGCAGAAGACGGCCACACCATCAGCGCGCAGCTACAAGTTACTTGGCGTAACACGACCTCCGTACCCACAGGGGAATTGTTTTGGCACGTTTACAACAATGCTTGGGCCGATCGCGATTCCGCATGGTTAACCGAATCGCGACGCCTTGGCGATATGCAAGAGCCCACAGAATGGGGTGGCACGGTTGTGAGCCATGTGCGCCTGGCTAGCGGCCAGCCGTTGAGCTGGGAGTATTTGCCTCAACCTGGTGCGCCCTTAGATCGCACGGTGGCACGCATCGTGTTGCCGGAAGTTGTGCCTCCAGGGGGTAGCGTTGCCGTGAGTTTGGATTTCAGCGCCGTGCTACCGCGCGCTTTTCGCCGCAGCGGTTGGGGAAATGATGGTTACCTCCATGCCGCCCAGTGGTTCCCGAAGCTTGGTGTGTTTGAAAATCTCGATGGCAAAATGCAGTGGAACTGCCCACCGTATCGTTATCTCGCCGAGTTTTATGCTGATTTTGCAAACTTCCAAGTCGCGATCACGCTCCCCGCAAGTTACGCCGGAAAATTCGTCGCTACGGGCTCTATTCTTGGAAATGCGCCGGTTACGAATCCCGATGCAACAGTCACTTACTTCACCTCCGCCGAAGATGTTCATGATTTTGCGTGGACCGCCGATCCACAAGCTACTCTTATTGAGCGCGAATTTCGTGCGGAGTTGTATCGCAACGATGGCGAAGAAGAACGCGTGGCGGCAGCGCTTGGGCGCACGCTAGAAGAAGTTAGGCCCACTCCAACGCGCATGGTTTTATTGTTGCAGCCAGAGCATGCTTCGCTCGCCGAACGTTATTTCGACGCTCTTGGTAAATCGATTTACTATTTTGGTTTGTGGTACGGCAGCTATCCGTACCCAACGATTTCGGTCGTGGATCCAGCGCATGATGCCCGCGGCACCGGCGGCATGGAATACCCGCGCTTGATTACTGGAGGAGCCAGTTTGGGGGTTGCCGCGCGCACCTTGCAGCCACAGGGAGTCACGGTTCATGAGTTCGGCCACCAGTTTTGGTATGGCTTGGTGGGCAATGATGAGTTTCGTCACGCATGGCTCGATGAGGGTTTCAATACATTTAGTACGCAACGCGTGAAGGCTTTGGCGTTCGAGCCGCAGTTAGATACTTATAGTGTTTTTGGCCACCAGTATTACGGTCGTGCACCCATGCAACAGCCAACTTTTGGCGCCGGTGATTTTCGCGCCATGCTCGGCTTGCAACGCTGGGAAACGCCGGATGTGCGCTCCATCCCAGCGCTCTCTTATGAATTGCGTCACCGCGAATCGTTGCAAGACTTTCTTGCAGAGTTGCCGCCGCTGACTTACTTTCCGCGGATCACCCAAGATGCGGTGTTATCCGAACGACAGAAGTTCGCCAATCCCTGGCAGCAGCCTTTGGAGCACCCCACGATGGATTTAGTGGATGGTGGATTACGCCGCGTGAATGCCTACTATCGTCCGGCGCTCACTTTAGAAACGATGGCCCGTTTGATGGGCGAGCCTAACTGGACGCGGGTGATGCGGGCTTACCATGAACGGTGGCGTTTCCGCCATCCGTCACCGACTTCTTTTTTGGAGACGGTGTTGGAGTTCGGCGGCAAAACGGTGGTGCATGGTGCCAATGGCGAAGTTCCAGTCGACTGGAATCTTTTTTGGCAACAGGCCTACCACGGCAACGACCGACTTGATTATTCCGTTCATCATTTGCGCAATGAGTTACTGCCCGCAACGGGAAACGGCGAGCAGTCCACCCCGCATTTCAACGTAAGTGTCGGTATTGCGCGCCGCAGCGATTTCGGTGTGCCGGTCGAAGTGCGCGTGACTTGGCAAGACGGCAGCGCAACGGATTTGGTGTGGGCCGGTGATGATTGGGTTTGGGAATACTCCTGGCCGAATGCAGAACAACGCGCCGTGATGGTTGAAATTGATCCTCGGCGGCGTTTGCTGCTTGATGGCGATTGGTTGAACAATGTCCAAGTCGTCGAGCCCAGCCATGAACGCAGTTTGGATTATGCCGTGCAAGTGATGTTGTGGGCGCAACAGGTGTTGTTTTATTATGGAGGTGCTGGATGAACCCACGCCATTCAACTCCATCCCAAGAGGATTATTTTCACACTACCAGGGTGGTCGATGCATTCCCGGTGGATGACGGCCCAGCTTCCTCCAAACGCCGCGGCTTACAGGATGTGGAGCCGGTCGTCAAAATTTTATTCACTAGCATTTTGCTCGCATTTGCGCGTCCGCGCATTTTGATTGTTTTGATGACGGTATCGCTGTTGCTGCCGCTGGTGGTTGCGTTACCCGCTTTTCAGGCTGCCGATGCGCATATTACGAGTTTGCAGCCGGTCCCTGGTGGCAGTGCTATTCATTTGCCACAACTCGCGCCATCGTGGATTTTCTCGGAATGGGAGCGCGCTGCTCCCACGGAACTTCCTCTGGTGGCGCAAACTTTGCCGGTGCTGCTACTGCTTGCCAGCTTGTGTAATTTGCTATTTTCGGCAGGCTGGATGAAAGTGGCTTTGCAAAAAGAACGCGGTCATTCATTGCGCTATTTTCTGCGCGGCGGCGGCCGCTATTTTTTCCCATTTCTGCGCACTTGGTTGCTCGGTTTGCCGTTCTTCGCCTTGGTCACTTGGATTTTTTGGGGCGCGCCAGCCGAGTGGGTGTTTGAACAACTGCTGCCCAATGGCGACGCCGCAATGGCCGCAAGTGAACGCAGCGGGCGCTGGCTGGAAACGCTTCGTTCCGTGCTTTACATCTTGAGTTTGTGGAAGATGGAAATCATTCTCGATCTTGCCCGCGCTTCGTTAGTGGTAGGCCAACGCAACTCGGCATTTCTTGCATTGTTTCGCGCCATCGGTTTTTTCCTGCGCTCGCCATTTCAAGTCTTCGGATTGTTGCTGATGTCTTTCGCTTTGGAGTTGTTGTGGATTGGTGGCGTCGAGGCTCTACGTCACTTGTTGCATTGGCCGTTGTGGACACTGCTGTTGTTGTTGCCGTTTGGACGACACGTGATGCGTGGTGCGCGTTATGCAGCTCTGGCGCGTTATTATGCCGCACGCACGCACGATGGCGTGGGTGCGAATGAAGAAGACGCCCTTCCTACGTTGCCTGAAATGGTATTCTGAATTCTTGTCATGAAACTAAGTCTCCTCCCTCTTCTTGCTTGTAGTGCGCTTGCCGTGCTTGTTCTGCCTTCTCAAGAACCTGCTTTAAAGCCGATAGCTGCGCAATATCGCACGGGTGATTTTGCAGTTGGTTGCCAAGCTTGGACTTTCAACCATTTCACGGCAGTGGAAGCCATCACCAAAACTGCGGCGGCGGGTGGCAAAGTGATTGAGTTTTATCCAGGGCAACCACTGGCACTGCTCGCGCCAGATGTACTTCTGGATCACAACCTTGATCAAGAACACATCGATGGTTTGAAAAAACTGTTGGCCGAAGAAGGCGTACTTGCGGTGAACTACGGCGTTGTTGATATTCCTAACAACGAAGTCGAGGCACGCAAAATTTTTGAGTTTGCGAAAAACATGGGGTTCCGTGCGCTTACCACAGAATCTACGGGATCGATTGACTTGATTGAAAAGTTAGTCAAAGAGACTGGAATCGGAGTGGGTTTTCACAATCATCCGCGTCGTCCGCAGCAAGAAAGCTACCGAGTTTGGGATCCAAACTACATTTTAGAGCTGGTGAAAGGCCGAGATTCACGGATTGGCGCCGCGGGCGATACGGGCCACTGGACCCGCTCTGGCATCAACCCGGTCGATGCCCTCAAAATCCTGGAAGGCCGGATCATCAGCATTCACATGAAGGATCTCAGTGCCTTCGGCATCGACTCGGCGCACGACCAAGTTTTTGGCACTGGTTATTCCAATATCGCGGGTGTGCTGGATGAGCTCAAGCGGCAACACTTTGGCGGCAACATTTCGATTGAATACGAATTTAACTGGGATCACTCCGTGACCGATGTCGCGCAATGCATTGGCTTTGTGCGCGGTTACGCGGCACAACCCTAAGCTTGCCCGTATGGTGCCAATATTTAGCCGACGCGTAAGTAATGCTGACGTGGTCCAAATCTCCGCATTCCATCCAAGGGTAACTGTCCGGCGAAGGTCACCGTCCGGCGAACCCCATCTTTCAGATGGAGCTCATTATTTCCGCTGGGATGCTTGGGGCCACCTGAGCGAAGTTGATAATAGCTCTAGCCAATTGATTCGTAAGCATCACTACGATGCTGAAGGACGCAGGGTACGAACCGAAGAAACGGTGTATGGTGCAAATGGTGGCACCACGGTGGAACGCCTTGTGTATTGGGGGGCTCGTTTGGCAATGACTTTTACTGAGAGCACCAACAAGGACGACATGCAAACCTTTGGTTATGCCGGTGGTGCCGATGGAGAGAGCTTCGTTGTGATGACGAACTCTGTCAGTCCTTTGGTGGACGGAAGTTTTGCCTTGGCGCGTGATTTCCAGGGCTCAATTCTTGCTCTGATTGATCGCACGACGAAGAATGTGGTGGAGCGTTATCGCTACGGTGCGTTTGGGCAGGTGAGTATTGAGGACGCGTCGGGCTCGCCATTGACAGAAAGTGCCTATGGCAACACCCGCTTCTTCTTAGGCAAACCGTTTGATGCGGAGGTTGGTATTTATGATTTGCGCGCGCGGTGGTACGACCCTGCGACAGGTAGTTTCCTCAGCCCAGATCCTTTGGGCCCCGTGGACTCATGGAATTTGTATCAATACGGTTTCGGGACTCCTGGCACGTGGATGGACCCGTTTGGGTTACAAAATAGTGGGGGGCATGGTTGGAAAGTCGATATCGATAAAGATTTCGAAGGAGCCTCAGGGAAAGCATCGAAGGATTTGAAGCGCAAATTGAAGAAACAGAAGAAAGAAATTGAGAAACGAGAAAAAAAGAAGGTTCTAATTATCGCACTCGAAAACGCTAATTGTGCTGGAGGTGCATATACGAAATGGACTGATGATGCCGTTCTCATTTACATATCCATCGACTTTTGGAAAAATGGGGGTACAGCCGACTCCATAATGGCATTGGCAAAGTTGGCTCACGAGATGAAGCATGCCGAGCAGGGGGACCGAACTGGCTTGCAGGGAGCAGAAACCATGGAAGACTACATAGATAGAAGGCTGAAAGACGAGATTGGTGCCTGGGATGTTGAGTCGGATTTTCTTTCTGAAGCAATCGACGATGTCCCTGACGATATAGCCGATGAAATTCGCGCTCGGTCATCAGCCGTTTTCGGCTATGCTGGCAGTGGAGATTCTGCGCGTAATAATGGAGGGATTGGCGCGGAAGCAGAAGCCGATGCGGAGTATATTGGTGGCCAGATACCCACGGGTTCTCCTAGGGATTATCGAAGGACTTTGGGGGACATGTTCGGAAGTCTAGGAGGTAGGAGATGAAGTTTCTCATCCTGGGGCTAACGGGTCTGCTAATCCTTTTCGCTTACGCTTGGCTTACTCCTGACGCCCCCCGCGCTCTGATTTCGGACAGAAATGTGCCTGCACAGCTCATCCCTTCTCACGACATTGAGCCATTGGCAGATCTTGGCGTAGGATTCACACGGGAAAAGTTGCCGTCGCCGTCGGCATCTCAGAATGAAGCGAGTGCTCTTCGGAAAGAAGTTTATGTCAGCTTTGTTGACAGCTTTGGGGTCGCCTTTCGAAATCCAGAAGAGATTGAAACTTACTGGAGCACGAAAGAAGGGGGGATTTCCATGAGTTACCAAGAGTCCAGCCATCTATGGCGCTTTCAGTTCAACCTGCCACAAAAAAATATGTTATGGCGCCCCTTGATCACTTGTAAGGTTCGCAATAAAGGGGATACCAGTCTTGAGGCGATAGTCGATATGAGCTCCATAAGTAGTTCTTCTTCCGCTCCAGCTGAGATTCAGCTTCTTCCAAACGGATTATGGGATAACTTATTGTCTGGGCAGATTGTGGACGAGTTGGGAAACCCAATTCAATCTGCTGAGATTCATCTAGTTGAGGATATTAAAGATGTAGATTCTTTCGTTGAAGAACGGGCAGTGTCCGCATCCACCGGCGGTTTTTGGCTCTCATACGATGAGATCGGAGTCCATGGTGGGTTAAGAGTGATGTGTCGTGGGTATCTCAAGCAAGAGTTCAAGCTTCCCTTGTTGAACACTACGGCGAAGATTGTGATGAAGAAAGGCGCTCCAGTTGAAGGCCATGTCCAGTTTCCTGTAGGGATTCATGGCGGCGTCATTGTCTTTAAGGCAAAGGATGAGACGCATACTGCTGAGCTTGGCCCCAGTGGAGCCTTTAGGATTTTTGGAATTTCTGAGGGGAGCTGGCGTGTCCAGGTTCTACGCAATGGTCTAAATTTTTACATTCCTGAGAGCATTAGGATTGGGCTTAGGCAGGGGCTTTTGGATTTCGACCTGCGTAGCGAAACAAAAGCGCTTCAATTCCAAGTTGAGGACAAGGCCGGTAAACTTGTTTCCAATGCGGAGTTGGCAGTGTTTCCTCCGGGGGGGAAGGGGACTGCTCAGAGAATTGCGCTCGACAAGTGGCAGGAGGTGCTGTTGCCGAAGGGGATGAACCATGGCCTTATCGTTGCCTCCGGTTTTCGTGACACTTACCTGGATTTTGTTGAAGGAAAGCAGAGAGTGCAGCTCTTGGACTCGATTCCAGTGAGCTTTACTCTTGTGCTCCCAGATTGGTTTTCGAATGAAATCAAGTTGAATTGGGTGGCGGCTATGGAGCTGGAGGCTGTCGATTCGCATCAGAGGTTTTTCGATTTAGAAATTGAGGGCAACAAATGCGCCGGCGAAGTGGCGCATGAAGGTCCTTATAAGGTTGTTAGTTCGTTTATTTATCCAGGAATGCCGTTCAATAAGACAGCATTTACCTTCGTAATGCCGGTAAATGGAAATGATCGCATCGAGGTCCCCGTAAATGGGGTTCGAAATTTCCAACTATCCCCTGAGCCTCAATGGCTTATTTGGGTCGAAGAGTTCTTTAACGTGAATTCCGGTGATGAGGGTTCTGGGGATTAGATCCACAGCCGTCGGCGCAGTGGACATGATGTTCTAAACGAGATGCGGTGCCGATATTTTGCTGACGGCGTATGGTGCCAATATTCAGCCGACGCGTAAGTAATGCGATTGAAACATCTTGCATCTGCCGATAATGGCTCATGCGGGCCGAGCTTTTCTCTCTACAAGTCTTGCACCTAAACTCCAGGAAAGGCCATTTACTGGGTAACCGTCCGGCGAACCCCATCTTTTCTCGGCACCCCGGCCATTGCATGCTCCCTCCATGCAGCTCCCCGAAACCCATACCCTGCCTTCTCGGCGTAAATCCCAAGGCGCCGATTTCTACCGCACCCTGCTTGACGAACAAAGTCAAAGCGGCGTGAGCGTCAAGCGCACTGCAGAAAAGCACGGCATTCCCTATACCACCTTGATGTACTGGCGAAATCGTTTTCGTCGTGATGAAAGCAAAGATGCACAGGCGCAAAAGCTGGTGCCCGTCAAAATCACAGCGCCGACAGAGCCGCCGAATCCATTTGAAATCCAAACAACCTCCGGCCACACACTGCGCGTGCCCACAAACTTTTGCGTCGACACCTTGCAGCGCCTCTTGCAAGTCCTCTCCACGCCGTGCTGAATTTCCCGCCTTCCGTCGGCATCTATCTCGCAGCGGGAATCACGGACATGCGCAAGTCCTTTGACACCTTGGCGCAGATTGCTGAAGGCGTGCTCAAACAGGATCCGCTCAGCGGACATCTCTTTGTGTTTTGCAATCGTCGCCGCAATCGTTTGAAGATTCTGGTTTGGGATCGCTCTGGATATTGGCTGTGTGCGAAGCGTTTAGAAGAGGGCACTTTTACTTGGCCGGAAATTCGTGAAGGACTGTCGCCGTCAGTCGAAATGACCAGCGAAGATTTGTCCATGCTTCTAGCGGGAATCGACCTTCGTTTCACCAAGCGGAAAAAGCGTTACGCTCGACCGAAAATGTAGAAAAGTTTTCCCTCCACATGCTTGCAAAGCAATTCAAATCGCGTAACTTATGGTCATGCGCGTGGGAGAATCAATTTGTAGAAGAGGAGCTGGCCGATGAGTCAACTCCTCGAGATGCAAACTCTCGTGAAGACTCTTGAATCTGAGAATCGATATCTCCGAGAGCAACTGGCGCTGTTAAAGAAAGCACTCTTTGGGCCACGCAGCGAGAAGATTCAATCAGATCATCCGCAACTACCTTTTCTCGGTATGGAAGAAGTGCATGAGCCGGAAGAGGTCGTCGTCGCGGACGATGAAGGTGCGCGTCCTAAACGTGAGCGTCGCAAAACGCCACACGGACGTAAACCTTTGCCAGCCCATCTTCCACGCGAGCGCGTGGAGCATCATCCGCCCAAAGAGGATTGCACCTGCAAGTGTGGCGATGCAATGAAACCATGCGGCGAAGACATCACCGAGGAGCTGGAATATATTCCGGCATCTTTTCGCGTGAAAGAACATGCGCGTATTCGCTATGCGTGTCGCAGGTGCCAAGAAAAGCCAGTGCAGCTTGCCGCTCTTCCTCGTCCGATTGAGAAGGGGCGTCCGGGGCCAGGGCTTATCGCGCATGTTTTGACCTCCAAGTATGCAGATCACATTCCTTTAAATCGTCAGAGTCAAATCATGGCGCGAGAAGGCGTCGACATTGCTCGCTCGACGCTGTGTGATTGGGTGGCCGATGGCTACGATCGTTTGGGGCCGCTTTTGAGGGGCTTGAAACATTCGATTCTTCAATCGAGGGTGGTGGGGAATGATGACACCAAGATCATCATGCAATTGAATCATCGCGGAGGTGGTCGAAAGACGTGCTATTTGTGGTCCAGCACTGGTGATCGAAAGGAAGTGTACTTTGATTTCACGACAGGTCGTGGACGTGAAGGGCCGACGAAGTTTTTTGGCAACTACCAAGGAACCATCGTGGTCGATGGCTATGGAGGCTACAACGAACTCTTTTCGAAAAAGGGAGTGCGTGAGGCAGGCTGCTGGGCGCATGCGCGGCGTTACTTCGTGGATGCGATGCGCTCGGATCCTGATAAAGGAAGCTGGGTGGTGTCGGAGATTTCGGAGCTGTATGGGATTGAGAAGAAGATTCGCGAATTGCGTGCGGAAGAGAAAGTGGCGATTCGTGAAACAGAGAGTGAGCCCATCTTGGCAGGACTGTTTGAGAAGCTAGAGGCTTGGAAGATCGATGCTTTGCCTAAGAGTGCTTGGGGTAAAGCTGTGAACTATGCTCTGAATCGCAAGGAGGCTTTGCTGGTGTTTGCGAGAGATGGCGAAGTGCCGATTGATAACAATGCGACCGAGCGCACGATTCGGAACATTGCTGTGGGTCGGAAGAATTGGCTTTTCACAGGCAGCGTGGATGGCGGCAAACGTGCGGCTGGGATTTACTCTTTGATTGGAACTTGCAAGCTGCAGGGCATTGACCCGTGGGAATATTTATGCGATGTGCTTGAGCGGGCACCGCATTTGAAAGATGAAGTGCTGGCGAAGCTGATCCCGCGACTTTGGAAAGAAGAGCGGAAAGCGGGCTGCGATTAGAGGATGGGTGAGGTCGGAGTGAGGTTTGTACACCTTCGCCGGACAGTTACTGTCTTTGGTGGTTCATGCGGTGAACTGGGGATGGGTGGTTTTGGAAATTCCTTGATGGCCTACCAGCTTCTCCTTGTTTTGGTGCACGAAATGTCCCATGCAGATGATTTCCTTAACGGAGAAGAAGCGAATTTGGACCCGGACTCATATCCAGAAGGTTCGATGGAAGAAAAAAGGGATGCTTATCTCGAGAAAGCTTTAAGATTGGAAATAGATGCTTATAGGACAGCAGCTGATGTCTGGGATGCAGTAAAAACCAACTGGGGGCCCATGGATAGGTGGAATACGGCAAATAGTACAATTGCCCAGGACTATAACCGGGCTGCAGAAGCGATGAAAGCAGGCTCCCTTGCGGGGATACCCGCCACCCCAAATCAGATTGATGAGGCTGGGTATGATGGGGCTATGGCTACAATGAAGAACTATAGTTTAGGTACGCAGACTTATGAAGATTACTACGTTAAGCCATGGAATGCACAGAATGGGACACATTAATAGACTTTTTTTCTTAATCGCTTTGTGCTCCTGCACTGCTCCATCGCTGTCCACAAAGGTGGCGAATCAGAAGATTTTTGAAGCTGCAGAGCGAAAATGCTTAACTCATTCGTCCCGAATGAGTTGGAACATTATTCAGTCTGTTGAACGGGCGAACGGCGATTATTTGCACCTTTGGGCAGAAGAATGGTGGTCGCTTCATCCTGCACCAACTAACAAGACGATGGTGGTTGGTCTGGAGCATGAGGGAAGCATGCGGTTGTTAGGCAGTCGGGAAGCGCATGAAATTTTTTCAAGGGACCAAATCGATAATCCTGAAGAGGCTGGCCTATGGTGCCTAGCTCTTGAGTCCTCCCTTCTTGCCTCACTGATCGAGTTCCCCAAGGTATCCTGGGAGAAGACAGCGAAAGGGTTTGTTGTGCGTATTGAATCACGGGGGAGATATTCCGGGTCCTTTATGAATGTTGATTCATTCGATAGTCTTTCTGGGCGAACGGCAAGTTTTTTCTGGGAGGATGGTCGCCTTGTAAGGATGGTCCAAGAAGGCTTCCCTGCATTAAGTTCTGACCAACAAGATAGTGCCCAGAAAACACTACGAAGGTTGTTTCCAGAATCCCGAAAATCAGTGGAGCGCTTGCTTCGTGGCCGGCCCACAGGAGACTACGGTAATTCTCGCGAACTTGTCTCGCGAGGTATCACCTGGCGAGATGCACTACCTGGCACAATCGAGGATCTAAATATTTTTGAGTACTCTTCATTTCAAATCTGGCGAGGCAATCTTGTTTCGGGAAACTCCTTGTGGACTGTTGAAGGTGTTTTTCCGGGAATCCCTGGAGAAACATATTTTCATGATCTTCTTTTTGAGGTTCGTTCAATGGGGCCGTATTCTTATCGCTTGAGATCTGATTGGGCTGTGTTTTGTGCGGTCGCAGGTAGCCATGATTGGCTCATCTCTTCTCTGGCCGACAATGTCGAGTGTACCTTGGTTTCACAACAAGAACGGGAGCTTGAATACTCTGTAAGTAACGGTGCAGGTAAAGTTTTCGGCGCGTTACACCTGCGATGGAACGCTGAGCATTGGCCAGAATACGAGTTCATTTGGAAATATCAATCGGTGGAACGAAAGCCGTAGGGTGGTCACCGTCCGGCGAACCCAGAAGTGGGTCGGTTCGCGGAGCCAATTCGCTCGGAGTGATTGTTTAGGGGCTTC
>ERZ890604.35-NODE-35-length-50506-cov-9.803195_pt1 | contig 50506 bp, 75 predicted proteins | sample MGYA00521097_ERZ890604 | MGnify/ENA primary metagenome ERZ890604 (study PRJEB32303, sample SAMEA104408625) | aquatic metagenome | biome: Brackish water; feature: Chemocline; material: water | place: Baltic Sea | collected 2014-10-26T21:54:00 | depth 120 m ... | reverse complement strand
AGGCCGAGGAATTCCAGCGCACCGCCGCGATGCAGGCCGAGCAATTCCAGCAGCAGCTTGAGCAGACCCGGATGGTTGAGGGGATGAAACTTGAGGCTATGGAGCGCCAGGCCGAACGGGCGTACGAGCTTGAGGTTCAGAAGATGATGATTGACCAGCAATTCCGCGAGCGGGAACTGGTGATGGAGGCCGAGTTGGAGCAATTGAAGATGGCCGCCGGCTCGCGTGACGGGCAAGGCAACATCAACGTGAGTGACTGACATGGGCCTGCTTGATTTACCCCGCCGCCGTGCCCGTGCCGGCCTCTTGGCTGAGATGGGCGGGGGTCCGTCCGGCGGGCTGCTAGGTGATGGGTCCAGCATTGCTCCAGACCAGAGCGCGCATCCTGATGCGGCGGAATTGTGGAAGGTGTTGAAGTCGATGCCCGGTGGGATGCTGGATTCAATCACCACCGAAAAAGGATGGGGGAACTTCTCCAAGCGCGGGATCAAGGATTTTGAGAGCGGGTTGTCCGGCGTTGGTCCTGACGGCAAGCCGCTGCTGAACATCGAAAGGCTGTCCGCGCTGTTGCCTATGGCGCTGGAGGGAGCGCCGCTGTTAGCCAAAGCGCCAGCGGGGGCGTTGAGGACGTTCGCGGGGAGAACGGCCAAGACGGCTGATCATGGGGCATTAGCGAAAGCGGTTGATCTGGAGAAGGCCGGCAAGGGCGCGGACGACATCTGGAAGGAAACGGGGTGGGGACGCGGCGCCGATGGCGAATGGCGGTTTGAGATTGATGATAGCGGGGCCGGACCTTGGCTGGGCGATAATCAGGTGCGGCAGATGCCGGATGCGATGCGGCACGACGCGCTTTATGAGGCGCATCCGTCGTTGAAGAATGTGCAGGCGGCGGAATCTGAACATGCTGGGCTTTCGGCATTTTACAAACCGGACACCGATTTTATTGGGGTTTCTCGAAGCGCAGATGACGGTTCGGCTTTCCATGAATTGCAGCACGCCGTCCAAAATCGAGAAGGTTTTGCGCGGGGTGGGTCGCCAAGTGAATTTAAACAGCAAGCAGACGCGGAGTTCGCCCGGGACGTTCGTAGTTGGATGCGCGAAGTTGATTCATACAAGACGAAGATGCCTGATGCGGACTCATCGGCGGTCCACAATGCAATCGTTGCAGATTATCAAAGGATGGGCGCCATGGATTGGTTGCCGTCTCGCGAAGTTAGGGACTATGCGGACCAACCGTTTTTGCGAGAGCAGAAGTCGATGGCCGAAATGGATGAATTGATCGAGATGTACGGGTTGGACAAAGCGACCACGCCAAGAAGCCCTGACCGCTTGTATAAAAATCTTGCCGGAGAAGTCGAAGCCCGCAACGTCCAACACCGCATGGACTGGACACCGGAACAGCGCCGCGAGACGCCGCCATGGGCAACCGAAGACGTACCGCGAGACCAACAGATAGTGCGAAGGGGGTTGTTGGGTGATGACGGTCCGCAGATGAGCGCTGACGCCCTCCCGATGGACGAGGCGTCGAGGATGGCGCGGGCGGAAGAAGTGGCCTCAAGCCATGAAACAGGGTATAATACACCCATGCGAGACCCCCGCCCATTTGGGGAAGATTACCCGCAGGGAGCGCCAACAAATGACGCAGGATTCATCACCCGAGACATCGATGGAGACCCCATCACGGTCGGACCTAATCGCGTCTCAGGAAGAGTGGTTGAGGGAGAGGACGTTGCCCTCTCGCCAGCGCAATATGACGCCATTGCAGAGGAAACAACGGGCCAAGGCTTTGAAGTTGCTCCGCGTAGCAAACTCTCCGGCGATGCAGGCCGAGTGGTTACAACGCGGGATCGTCGTTCAAACGACATAATAGATCAGCAGGCGTTTGTCGCGGGCGACGTGCGCGGCGAGGGATTGCTCCTGGTCAAGGGGCATGAAATAGGCCACATTGTTGAGATTCTTGCAGGCGGCAAATCGGGCAAGGGCATATCTACCAAGGGATTGTCGGGTGAATTAAACGACATCTACAACGGCTTGAACAATTCAAACAGGCAAAACGGCGACGCCGCGAAATGGGCCAAGGCGGAACGCCCAAAGGACAAGGGGTACTCGAAGGAAAAGCGCCCCAAAGAATTGTGGGCGGAAGCCGTGCGGGCATACATGGAAAACCCGAATTACATTAAGACCGTCGCGCCGAACGTCGCCGAGAGAATACGCAAGGCGACGAAGGGCGACCCGAAGTTGTCAAGGATCATTCAATTTAACACGGTGGCCGGCGCCGGCCTGCTCGGCGTTGGATCAAGGGCGGCAATGCCATCGGATGACGAGCGAGGTTTGCTATACTGATGCGAATATTCGTTCCGCTTCTCCACCGCACGGTCGGCGACTTCATCGAGCAGGCCATCTATGCGGCAACCGTCAAGGAGCAGTTCGACCACGCGAGCCTCGATGTCTACTACCGCGACGACCGGCCATACAAGGCGGCGATACTTGAGATGCTACCGCAAATCGACCGGATCTGGGCCGGGATGCCGATACCGATGGATTGGCTCGACAGCGCAGCCCACTCGGAGATACCGAAATTCCCAGAATGGGAAGCCGCGCACGTTGATCAGAGCGAGATCATATTGGCGCCGATGGCGTGCAAGCGGGAATACCTGCCGAGCTTCGACCGCCTAGCGCAGTTCACGTTGCCCGATGGTTGGCCGGTGCCGGACTTCGCCAATTGGCATGTCGTTCTGCACTACCGCGAGGCGGGTTACGAGCACCGGATTGATCGCCCTAACAGGGATATCGACCCTGAGCAGGCGAACGCCATCATCGACCACGTTATCGGCCTGGGCGGGCATGTGGTCCGCATCGGCCACAAAGACATGACGCGGCTGCCGTCACGCAAGGGATATGCGGATTGGGCCGCGTTTTCGTTTGAGCATCAGGCCGGCGCGGTATCGAGCGCGCGGATGTTTATCGAGGTGTCGCCGAGTGGCCCTGCGGCTTTGTGCCTCGGGTTCAACGTCCCGTGGCTGCGATGCAACTCGGTCGAGGGTGTTGGCCAGTCCCGAGAGCACGACATGATGCTAATGCAGCACGTTTTGATGAACGGCGATGAAGTGCCGACCAGCGTGATGATCGATCGGGGTGAATTCACAGAGCGCGGGGTTGAGCGAGCCGGGATGGAATTTCGCAAGAATACGACGGACGAAATCACACGGGCGATTGACGCGATGATGGATCGAGGCCGCGACGACCTGCCGGAAACCACGCCAAGCAACCGGATAGAAATGCCACCACGCATCGTCCGCAAGGCAGCGATTGTGAGGTGGGGCGGATTGAGGGACGCGGCGTGAAAACCGAGCGCGAATTGGACGAGGCGTCCGACGATCTGGACGAAGATATCGATTTCATGGAACGCGGCACGGTTACCATTTGCCACGGCCCGCCTCGGTGTCGCGGGTTTCGAGTCCCGTGCCCGTTCTGCCATGTGGTGTCGTCGGAAGACCGTCGGCATCCCGATGAGATTATCCGCGAGATGAGCGTGACACATTGATCTATTTCATGGTTGAAAACCGCGACCGGGAACTCTGGTCACGGCTTCTCGTCGCGGGGGCATTGCACGAGCGAGGCATATCAAGCGTCATCGGCAGCCAGCGCGTGTTGGCGCCGAACCTTGATACGCTGCCGACTGGATGCGTGGTGTTCAAGGGCGAGAACAAGGCCATGGGCGGATGGATGGGGTTGGCAAAGAGCGCCGGCCACGCCATCGCGGTGATGGACGAGGAAGGCTTGGCGATCCGCTGCCCGGCGCACTTTCGAAAGGACATTTGCCCGGGGCTGCCGGTGGATGTGACCTATGTTGCAAACGAGTGGCAGGCGGAACACGCGATCAACGGCAAATGGACGGGCAACCCGCGCCTCGACCTGCTGAAAAAGCCGGAGGTTTATGGCGAGCCGGAGCGCGGCGGGTACCTGCTGGTGAACACCAATTCCAGCGGGGCCAACCCTCGCGAGGGGAGCATCAAAAACTATTATGCGATGTGCCTGTCCGCCGGGGTGTTTGACGACCGGGAGGGGTTCATCGCGCACCTAGAACATGATTGGGCGTGCGTTCGGAAAATCCGGGAGTTTATCGCTGCGTATGACGGGGATGTGGTGATTAGGCCGCACCCAGGCGAAAGCCCGGACCCGTGGCTGAACCTATACCGAGACAACCCGAAAGTGCGCGTCGCGACGAGGGGCAACCACATCCAATGGATACGCGGCGCAAGGTGCGTGCTGCACACGGGATGCACAACGGCTTTGGAAGCCGCCTGCCTCGATATTCCATCCGTGTCTTTGCTGGTGGGGGATCATGATGACTCTGTTTTCACGACGAACCACGATCCTTTCGCATCTACCGGAGACATCAGCGAGGCGCTGCATATGGTCGCCACCGCCCAGGCGGCGAACGTGGATAGCGACGGCTTGGCGCATCGCCGTATCGCCGAGGATCTGGCGCCGCGTGCTGGCGCTCGTTCGGAAATCGAATTGACCTATACTGCGGTGTCGGGAGTTGATCCGTATTTTGTGGCGAAGGCGAAGATGGGATTGACCGACCTTCGTGATTTTTGCGGCAAGTGGGGCCTTGATTTGCCGCTTCGAGAGATCGGTGACAGTGTTTTCCAAGTGGGGTGAGCGATGGGCCTTTTAGACGAAAGACGCGCCCGCGCTGGTTTGCTCGCCGACGAATATGGTTTGGCGCAATCCGGGCTGCTGGGTCGATCCAACCGCCGCGACATTGCCGCGATGCAAAGCCGGCATAACGTGGTGCCGGATCTGATGAATTGGGCGCGGGAGAACCCATTAGAGGCCGGCGCAACGGCGGTATCGATGTCGCCATTGGAGCCATTTGCCACGGCGGCGGATGTCGGCTTGAGCGCCAAGGACGTTTACGACGCGATTCAGAAGGATGACTGGAGGGGCGCGGCGATTAGCGGTGGATTGGGGTTGGCATCGGCTGCGCTGCCGTTTGTCGGGTATGGGGCGATTAAGGCATGGCAGGGATCGCCGCACACATTTGCTGCCGAGCGCAAGGTGCGCGGTCCTGACGGTTCCGAGCAATACATTGTTGGTGCGCCGGATACGCTGCCTGATGTGCCGGAGGGATATGAGGTTCTGCGGGACTATCCGCTCGGTCGGATGCGGATGGATAAAATGGGGACCGGCGAGGGCGCGCAGGCTTATGGGCATGGGATGTATACGGCTGAATCGCGCGGGCTGGGGGAAAATTACCGGAAGAACTTATCGTACAAACAAACCGTGAGGGATTTCCGCGAGGCATTGCCAGATGACGCTGAGTTTGACGATGTGATGGATTTGGTTGGCCAGGGCCATTTTTCTCCATATCAAGAAACCGTCCTTAGAGCCTTAGAGGCCGATGATTGGCTCGGGTTCGGTTACCCCTCACAGGCTATCTCGGCGGCATACCGAAACCTGGACGATTTTGATCCATCCCCGGCGCTCAAAAACGCGGTGAGCGATTCCGGGCGTCTTTACGAAGTCGAGATAGACGCCGACGCGCCCGACTTCCTCGATTGGGATCTGCCTATTGACCAGCAGTCTAGCGTTGTCCAGAAAGCGTTTAAGAGAATGGGATATGACCCAAGATCGAGAACCGCCCGCGCGGATAAAATCATACATGATCTAAAAGAAGACATGCGCCTCGGCGGGCGGACGGCGATGGACGCCATAGACCGGCAAAACTATGAATTGGCGGAAAAGCTAAACATGGAACAGGTTTTCGCGGCGGGCAGCGACATTGCACCGCGCGGCGTGGAAGACGTGCGAAAGTTCCGCGCCGCCGGCATCAAAGGCATCCGTTACAAGGACGGCATGAGCCGGGGCAAGGACGGCGGGACTTACAATTATGTGGTTTTCGATGACGATCTAATCGACATTAAAAATCGGGAATAGACCCATCCACCAAGCGTGGACAGGGCATTCGAGAGCGTCCGTTGCGGCGCTTTCCGTCGGGTGTTGCGCGCTCGGTTGGGTGTGCAACACCCTGATTAACAGGCAGGCAAAACGAAGATACCAATCCAAAAAATCAACGAAGCAATAAACGAACCTCGTTGATTTTTTCAACGCAATAATCAATCAACGAGGCAAATGTTTGGAACTCGTTGATTGATTTAAGGAGGTGGCTATGGCCCGTCCAGACCAAGTAACAATTCCCGGCGCGGGCACGATGACCCGGCGCGGCCCGGCGATGATGCCCGGAACCAGCATCTGGCCAGAGTATCAAAAGGGCCTGCTGTCCGAAAAGCGGATGGGCGAGGTGATGGGCGATTTCGCTGGTGGGATTTACGGTCCCGGCGGCTATCAGGTGCGCACCCCGACCAACCCGCAGCAGTTTGGATTGCTTGGCTCCGGTGACCCTCGGGTATGGGGCGGTACGGCGGCGGAAAACATCATGGGTCAAAGCCAAGGCATGGCCGACCCATACGGCGGGATGCAGCAGGGCGGTTATCAGGCGGCCCCATCACAAGGCCTACTCGCACAGCCCACGGGGCAGGGTGGCGGCGGCTTGCTTGGCAATGGTCCAGTTCAGCAACAGTCCATCGCATCAACGGCGCAGCCGCAGGGCATGGACCCGACGCAAGGGGCTCAAGTCCGCGCTGTCACACCGTCCGGTATTTGGGATGGGCAACCCGACCCGAGCGTGACAAGCGAAAAGGCCGAAGGCGGCGACGGCACTTACACCCTAAAAGACCTAATGTCGTATGAGGCGGCCTTGCGCGGCGCGAATTTCGGGAACCAAGATCCGATCTCGGTGTTTTCGATGTTCAAGGATGCGGGCGGCGGCACCTTTGACGTGGATTATTCCACGCCTTACGCCGGGCAGGTTTTCGGAATGAACGGCACGCCGATCCATGAATTCAACCGGGTTGATACGGGGGAGCCGTATACCCCCGGCTTCCGCAACGAGATCATCCGGAATCGACTCTCCAGCATTGACGAAAGCCCATAGCATGAACGATGAAGACGCCAAGCGAAAACTTGAAGAGCAGCAGCGCACCGGCGAGGAAGCCCAGCGCATCCTATCCAGCGACCTGTTCGCCGGGGTGTTCAACGACCTTCGGGAACTTTACATCCGCGACGCCACGAGCGCCAGGGAGACGCAGGAGCGGCTTGATAGCCTAAAGGCTGTTGAGGTGCTGGAGCACGTTCGCGGCGCTCTCGGTGCGGCTCTGATGGCGGGTAAGGCTTCTCAAGCCATGCTCGGGCACAAGCACGAGGTCGTCTAGCGAAATTCCCTGCGGTGACAGGGGTTAATTGGCGTCCTTTGGGGCGCTTTTCTGTTTGGGACACGGCCTGCGGGCCACCCCATGGAGGTCAAAATGGCAGTAGTCGGTAGCGCCTCACAGGGCTTCGACTCTTTAAACGTCGATGGTTTCGAGGCCTTCGCGGCCCAGGAACTCGATGTCGAAGACGGCATCAACCACGAATCAGACACCGAGACGGTTCAAGGCCCCACCGAGGACACCCTTGAAGCCGACGAGGAAGGGGCGGAAGAGCACACGGGCGCCGATGAGGCGGACGATTCTGATGCCGACGATGTGGAAGCATCGCAGTCCGATGACGAAGAAGACACCGACGCGGAAGCGGAGGGGCCGGAAGACGCTGACGGAGACATGGACGAGTTCATTGAATTCGACCATCCCGACGGCGGGAAAATCCGGGTATCCCCGAGCGATTACGCGCGTGGCTTTCTGAGACAAGAGGACTATTCGCGCAAGACGGCGGAATTATCCGATAATCGTCAAGCGCATCAGAACCGCGTGCAAGAGTGGGAACAAACCAAGGACCAGGAGTTGTTGTTTTTGCAGGCCAACGCGCCTCAGAAACCGCAATGGGACGCGGACGACCCAATCGGGTCGACGCAGGCTCGGGAGGAATACAACGCGGCAATGGAATGGCGCGGCGCGTTTTTGCAACAGCATCAACAACGCCAAGCCCACGTGCAAGCGGCGTATACTGCAGAGCAGGCGACTATTCTCCCCCGGCGAATCCCTGAATGGGCGACGCCGGAGGTGGCAGCCCGCGAAAAGGCCGGCGTTCGGCAAATGCTTCGATCGTCGGGTTATTCCGAAAGCGAAGTTGATGGGGTGGCTGATAGCCGCGCCGTTGTCATCGCACGGAAAGCATTCCTGTACGACCAGTTGCAGGCCCAACGCAAAACCCAAACGGCTGTCGCGAAGAAGAAGGTGGCGAAAACGCCGCCGGCTCCGGTGCGATCTGCCGGCCCGACTCCACGACCGAAGGGCGATCCCAGGAAAGCGCGCCTTGTGAAAGCACACCGCCAAAAGGGCAGTGCTGAATCAATGGCGGACATTCTAATGGCCGACATGACCAAGTAACTGCCCGGCGGGACATAGGAGCCTTGAAATGGCTGTCCCTACCGGTACGACTACCACGTTCGACCTCACGGGCGTTCGTGAAGACCTGAGTAACCTTATCTTCAGCATTTCTCCAACGGAAACGCCCGCTGTGAGTAATATGAAGAAAGGCACCGCCACCAACACGTTTCATGAGTGGCAAACGGACGCGCTCGCCGCTGCCGCCGCGAATAGTCACCTCGACGGCGACGATTCGAGTCCGAATACAATCGCGGCGACTTCTCGCCTCGGCAACTACACGCAGATCATGAAGAAGACTGTCCAAGTCAGCGGCACCAGTGACGCCGTGAACAAGGCCGGTCGGGCGAAGGAACTGGCGTATCAGTTGTCGAAGCGCTCGAAGGAGCTTAAGCGTGACCTTGAGTTTGCGGTCACGCAGAACGCCGCCGGTCATGCTGGCGGTTCCGCTACCGCGCGAGTGATGGCGGGCATGGAAACGTGGATTGCCTCGAACAAGGACAACTTTACCGACGGCACGACGCCGGTAACGTCCTCGGGTGCGGCTACCACGGCACCGACCGACGGAACGACTGTTCGCACGCTGACCGAAGCCATGCTGAAGACGGTATTGGCCTCGGCTTGGGATGCGGGCGGTGACCCATCGACGCTGATGGTGGGTTCGTTCAACAAGCAGATCGCCTCGACGTTCTCCGGCATCGCGACGCTTTATCGCGATACGGCCCCGTCTCTTGGCCAGGCACAAATCATCGGCGCCGCCGATATTTATGTGTCAGATTTCGGCCAATTGGCGATCGTCCCGAACCGCTTCATGCGCGGACGGACGGCGCTTGTCATCGATTGGGACTACTGGCGCTTGGCGGCCCTAAGCGGGCGGTCATTCAAGCAAGAGCGCTTGGCGAAAACCGGTGACTCTGAGAAGAGGCACATTGTCGGCGAATATACCCTGGAGGCCTGCAATCAGGCTGCCAGCGGCAAAATCGCCGACCTTGCGGTTGCGTAACCGTGAACTGGTGCGGGGGGCTTCGGCCCCCCGTTACCGTTTTGACTGCGTGGGCTTGGTTAAGAGAGATTACTCACCTCAACGGAGACCCGGTGTGACCGACAAGCGACTAATCGAGATCGACCCGTTGACCGGAATCCAGACTTGGTACGTCAACGAAAGCCTCAACGGCAACGAATTCCAGATCCACGAGGTTCAGGATGTTCAAAGCATCCTCGAACATAATAAGCGGCAATCGAATGACGCCCACGGCGGATGGACGGCATCGCGCGACATGCGAAAGGTCGGCAGCATCCCGTTGGGCATCATCCAGAAGTGGAAGACTGAAAAGGGCATCGACGTTTTTAACAAGGACCATTGGCCGGCGGTCAAGCGGTTGCTGAACGACCCGGATTGGCGGCATCTGCGGAGTTCACATTGGACCGTATGATTGAGGCGCGCCGACTGGCCGAGGCCGGTGACCAATCGGCAGCATTGAGCCTATATGAGCAGCACCTGAATGATCACCCGAACGATCCCGAATGCCTCTATTGCATGGGCGCTGCGTTGTTTGATCACGGCAATATCGGCGTGGCGTTCCAGATGTTCCAGCAGTCCGCGCGGATATCGCCGGAGAAAGCGGCCCCGTTTAATGGCATTGGCCGGTGCCTTTATGCGTGGCACCAGCACGAGGAAGCCGCCGGATATTACGCCAAGGCGCTTGAGAAAGATCCGGGTTATAAATTCGCGCTATCGAACATGGGCGCGGTTCTACACTCGATGGGCCGGCATGATGAGGCGCTTGAATTTTACAATCAAGCGATCGACATCGACCCGGATGCGCCTGACTCGCTTGGCAACATGGGCATGGTCTTCATGGCCAAGGGCGATTGGGAAAGCGGCTGGCGCTGTATGCACGCGCATGTCGGCCAACCCGAGCGGCCCGAGCGGTTTTACGGTGACGCGGAGATGTGGATTGATGGCGATTTTGATCGCTTGGTGGTCTATGGCGAACAGGGCGTTGGCGATGAAATCTATTTCGCGGCGCTGCTGAACGAATTGGAAGGCCGCAACGTACTGCTAGAAACCTCCCCCAAATTGGCGAGGCTGTTCCGGCGTTCGTTCCCTTGGTTGAAGGTCAAGGCGACGCGGTACGAAACGGCCAAGGATTGGCTACCCGGGTTTGAGCCAACACACAAGATCCCGGTGTCATCCCTGCCGATGCACTTCTGGGATAAGCCGGAAGATTGCCCGCGCAAGCCGTATCTCACCGCGTGCCCGGATCGCCGCAAGATGGTGCGGGCGCTGCTGGATGGCCTGCCTGGCCGCAAGATAGGCTTGGCGTGGACGGGCGGTCCGGCGGTTGGATCGGGATACGAGAGGCAGGTGGATGATCAGTGGCTATTGGAGAAATTGGGCGTGTCCCCGTTCATGGACGGCCCGGACGTTACCTTCATATCACTGCAATACAAAGAACCGCCCCTGGTTCCCGGCATCATTCATTGGCCATTCTTGGTTGAAAGCCCGGACTATGACGACACGGCGGCGCTGGTGGCCGAACTCGATGCGGTGATTTCGGTTCCAACATCGGTAATTAACTTGGCCGGCGCGCTCGGCACACCTACGTGGGTTCTGCTGCCGAAAACCTATCACCATTGGCGCTACGGCACCGACGAAACGACGCACCCCTGGTTTGATTGCGTCCACATCGTTCGCGAGCCCTGGGATTTAAAGACGGTATTGGAGGCGACGGATGGCACTCGCGAACTTCGGGCAGCTTAAAACCTCCATCGCGGCGGAACTGGCCCGCACGTCGGATGCTGATTTCACGGCGAAGGTGCCGGATTTCGTCCGGTTGCTAGAGGTTAATATCCAACGTGATTTGCTGCATCGCCGGCAACAGACCAGCGCCACGATCGCCCTGGCGGCCAGCGGTACGAGCGCGACATTGCCAACGGACTTCTTGAGCGCCGAGGCGATAATTCTGCAGTCCAGTCCGCTAAAGCCGCTGGTTAGCAAAACGCTCTTTGATTTGTTCCAGGAATATCCGAACACCACGAACGCGCAACCCGTGGCTTATGCGATCCAGGGCGGCAGCATGTTAATCCGCCCGCCATCGGATCAGGCATACAACATCGAATTGCATTATTACCAGGGGCTGACCGCGCTATCGGACGACGCCGATACGAACTGGCTGCTGACCAATTACCCGGATGTTTATCTGTACGGGGCGCTGGTTCATTCAGCGCCGTATCTCGAAGACGACGGGCGCTTGCAGGTTTGGGTCGGGCTGTACGATCGGTCGGTCGGGGCGTTGAAGGGCGAAAGCGCCCGGGCGATTTACAGCGGCTCGCCGATCAAGACGCAACTTGACGTGGCAATCGTATGATCCCCGCACCATCAGGCCGGACATGGGAGCAGTGGGGCCGGGGCGTTATTCAAGACCTGACGCAGCGCCTGCAAAACCTACAGGACTCAAAATTCTCACAGGGGCAAATCCCGAAAGTGGCGGCGCATACGGTGGCGACGCTGCCGAGCGCATCAGCGCATTTCAATGGGGTGATTATCGTCACGGATGAGGTCGGCGGGCGGACCCTGGCCACGAGCGACGGGACGAACTGGAAGCGCGTCAGCGATGGAGCAACCGTATCATGAGTGTAAACCAAACAACCTATGGCACCTACCCGTACAACGACGCGGGAGATTTGCTGAACACCTGGGGTGATGACGCCACATCTGGGTTGAACCAAACCATCAAGCTAATGTCCGAGGGCGTCCACCGGGTTGTTACCCACACGGTAACTGCGGATTTCACGTTGACGACGACGAGCAATGCGTCGAACGAACAACGCGCGATCGGCCACATCCTGGCGGGCTCACCGGCGGCGGCGTTCACCATGACCGTGGCCAGTTCGCAAAGCCGCTTTTTGGTGCATAACAAATCCGGCCAAACCGCGACGATTAAGACCTCGGGCGGCTCACAAACCATCACGCTGGCCACGGGGCAGGGCGTTAGCATCGTTTGCGATGCCACTGATTGCTATGCGACCGGCCCGATTAACCTTGATGACCTCGGCGCGCCGACATCGGCTGTGGCGATGGGCTCGAATAAAATCACCGGCTTGGCGGACGGGACGGCGAGCGCCGACGCGGTGTCGGTGAGCCAGATGAACACGGCCATCGCCTCGGCGAGCGTACCGGCGTCGACTGGTGCCGTTCTCGTATCGGCGAACGATACCACCGCGCAATACCTTAACGGCGCTCTGGTGGCCGGTTCCGGGGTTACGCTTACCGAAAACAACGACGGCGCCGATGAAACCCTGACGGTGGCGGCGGACACAACGGTCATGGCGACCCTCGCTTCCGTCACCACAACCGTCACCACAACCGTTGCGACATCGGCGGCGCAGACATTCGCCCGGTCAATCGCGATCGCGAATTAAGGAGATAAGCTTATGGTAGACGCACTCTCTAATGACCCCGTTTTCCCGCAAAAGCCGTTCAGTTATCAGGCAATTTGTGTGTTGGCAAACACCACGCTGACCAGTTCGCCGGACGACACGGTGTCTTTGATTGCTGCTGCTGCGAACACGGACGGCATGAACATCGAAGAGTTGGGGGCGATTCCGCGCGTAACCACGACGGCTCACAATGTCTACATCTACGAGAGTAACGACGCTGGGACTACCAAGATCATGGTCGCGGCTGTTGCAATGGCGGCAAACACGGTTTCAACCACATCCGTCCCTGTCATGGTGCCGATTAAGCACATGGATGGGACAGATATCACGCCAGATAAGCCGCTTGTGTTGCAACCTGATAGCGAACTCTATGCGGGAACGTCAGTTGTGTTCACCGATGGGGTGGTCGTTGTGGCGCGGGGCCATGAGATGGTCAAAGCGACGGCAAGCTAATGGCTGGTAATAAACCATATGGCGGAATGCGAAGCACTCCGATGGCGGGGCTGCGGGCAACAGGGTTGCGACCTGCTGCTGCTGCTGCTGGTGCTGGCGGTGGTGGTAGCACCGGCTGGAATGGTGTCCCCTGGGACTACCAAACCGACCTGGGATTTACAACTTACACGTATGGCTACCATACAACGGGGGTGGGTGCATGGGGGACCCTCACAAATGGCGGGGTGATTGTAGCCCTGACAGGCGAAGGGAATGGGGCAGATGGAGGAGGGACTTATATTAATTTGCCCAATGCGGGAGCGATGCTGATAGGTAGGACTCGCGGCAATTATATCTATGATTTTGCAGCGAATATGGGACATCTCTGGTGGCCTCCGGGGACAACTATAGACAACAACAGTTATGGACAAGCTATCATCATCATCCGCGTAGACGGGTCATTTGAAGATTGCTGCAAGGTTCTCCCAGGACTGGTGAATATGGGGGATTATGACGAAGCAACAAATCTAAAAGGTTTTACCGGTCCGACTAGACCATCACCAGCACAGAACCCCAATGGCTGCACAGTGTTCTATACAGGCTGGGCCTCGTTTGCAACCGCACAAGACCAAGACAGTTGGCGATTTGGTATTAAGAATAGCAGCGGAGCGTATGTTACTAATGGTGGCCTCATTACTGCACTCCCAGCACAACGTCATATGGGTCCGCTTGGTCAAGTAACACGAAAACCCTTTCCGTTTAAATTGCACCCAGGGGAATCGCTCAGTCAATCCGAGAATTGGGGTGGTCCATATTTAATTGCTTATGATCCATTAGGTTGGGTGTGATCGGGAGATTTATCATGGCATATTACAAATTCACAGCATCGACCGGTGCCATCCTTGATCGAGACGCGACCATCCCTTCGAATCTTTTGGGCTTAACCGACGCGGTATTAGCCCTACTCGATCAGCATGTCCGCCCAAACCCGATCGGCTTGGAAGATGTCTGCTTCCGCCGCGTGGTGGACGTAACGGTGAAGTCGGCGTGGCAAGACAGCGGCGCTATTGTCAGCGAGGTGATCAACGGAGACGTTGTTGATGTCGTCTACACGGCGATCGATCAAGATGTCGTTGGATTGCGCGACACCAAGAAAACCGCCGTCACCACAGAATATCTAAACCGTGCGGCGCTCCCGATGGTTTTCAACACCATCCCGATCGACGTATCCACCGATGGAACCGCCGACATCAAGGGTGTGCGGGACAGCTTCGTTGACGGCACACTGGTCGGAACCAAAAAATACATCACGCGCGGCAAGTCGAAACTGGATCTTAACGCCGCAATTTCTCAGGCGCTTTACGCCGCGCTGATTGCCCATAAGTCTGGCTTGAAAGAGGCAGAGCGGGCGCACTACGACGCCATCGACCTGTTGATCACGGCGCAGACGATTTACGAATATGACATAACTACCGGCTGGTAGGATATACGAAATGGCGAATTTTGCCCCCAAAATGCGGCCCGGCGTCATCAAGGACAACTCGGAATTGTCATCCGAGGGGGCCTATACCGACGCCGACAAGATCCGGTTCAGGGTGGTCAACGGCGAAGGATTGCCGCAGATCATTGGTGGGCAGGAAAAGGCCACCGCCGACACGGTATCGGGCAAGGGCCGGGCGCTGCACGCATGGGAAGATAACGAGGGGCAAAAGCTAGTCGGCATCGGGACGCACAAGAAGCTGTATGTCTACCACGATGCGCGGGTTTGGGACATCACGCCGGTTCGGGCCAATGGCGAGATAACCGGGCGAATGGCCACGGTTGGCGGGTCCACATCCATTACCGCGACGCACACGGCGCACGGCGTGACGGTTGGCGATGCGGTTTATCTGCGATGCGCAAGCACCGTCGGCGGGTTGACCATCGGGGATTCCGGCACGCTCGGTTCGGGCCTGTTGGAAACCATCGAAAACACCCGGTTTATGATCGTCAACCACACGGCGCACGGGATGACCAGCGGCGAATATTCCACGCTGGCCAGTTCCTCGGCGGTTGGCGGTGTGGGGACCGGCGACATCGATAAAAATCACCGGGTTTATGTCCTCGGCGCAAACTCATATCTGGTCCACGTCGATACCGTTGCGACCAGCTCTGCCAGCGGTGGCGGCACCCCGACATTCACCTATCATTATGAATACCCGGTAGCGTCCATCACCGACGCCAACACATATGTTTTCACGGCCCGCGCGGCGGCATCGGCCACGGCATCGGCGGCGGGCGGCATCGCCAAATATTACTATGAGTTGAACATCGGGCGGGAATACGGCGCGACCCAGGCCGGCTACGGCACGGGCACTTATTCAACAGGGTATTATTCCCGGTCATCCACGCAGAGCGATTTGCGGGCGCGGGTTTGGCATTTGTCGAACTACGGGCAAAACATGATGGCGAATTACCGAGATTCGGCGCTGTATCGCTGGACGAACAATCTGAGCCAGAATGCGGCGGCATTATCGGCAACTGACGCCCCGGCACAATCGATCAGCCACTTCATGACGCCGGAGCGGTTCCTGGTGGCGCTGGGGTCCGAGGATGCGGCGACATCGACAAAAGATCCGATGCTGGTCGCATGGGCGCTGCAAGAGGGCGGGTTTAGCAATGGCGACTGGACGCCGGCGGCGACGAACACGGCGGGTGATCTGAAACTTGGCGAGGGCTCCCGCATTGTGCGCGGCATGGCTATGCCCTTGGTAAACTTGATCTGGACCGATACATCGCTTTATCAAATGCGCTATTTGCAAGACACAAATTTTGTGTTCGGGTTTGACCTTGTTGGGACAGGATGCGGGTTGATTGGTCCGAATGCTGCTGCAAGGGTTGGCGATACCGGGGCCGTTTATTGGCTCTCGACCAGCCGGAAGTTCTTTGCATGGCAGGGCGGCGCGCCGGTTGAAATCCAATGCCCGGTTCGGGAATGGTTTTTTGACCGCCTCGCGAATGTTCAAGAGACGCTGATTTACGCCGGGGTGAATGGCCGGTGGAACGAAATCTGGTGGTTTTATCCGGGCGACGGGAACGAGGACGATTCATATCTGATTTACAATTACAAAGAAAATCACTGGTCAATCGGCAGTTACGACATCTCTGCCTGGGTTGACCGGGGCGTGCTGCAGTATCCGATGGCCATCCACACGGACGGCGGTGTTTATCTGCAAGAGCGCGGCGATACGGCCGGCGGCAACGCCATCACATGGCGCGTGGAAAGCGGCTATATCGACCTCGGCGACGGCGACAATATGATGATGGTGCGCCGGGTTGTGCCTGATTTTGCGGCTTTGGTTGGCGGCGCGGACATCACATTGACCGGCAAGATATGGCCGCAGGGCGATGAAAACGCGGTGTCGTTCGGGACGGTTGGTTCCACCACGAAATACCTCGCGAGCCGCATCAAGGCGCGGCAGGTGAAGATTAAATATTCCGGCTCATCCGCCCCGGCGGCGGGCAGGCTCGGGCGCATGACCTTTGATGTTCAGGCATCCGGTGAGAAGCGGTGACGCCTGAGACATGGACGAAAGCCAAGCCGCTCATCGAGGCGGCTATCGCGCGTGGATTGCCAACACATACGGCTGATGATGTGCGCGCCGATATCGATGCGGGCAGGCAGCAATTGTGGTGCGCGGGTGAGACGGCAATCGTTACCGAGATCGTGACGTTCCCCAGGATGAAGGCGTGCCGCGTGGTTTATGTGGCTGGCCGGATGGCGGACGTTGAGAGACTAAAACCAGAGATTGAGGGTTGGGCGCGCGGCGAGGGTTGCGGGTTCATGTTGGCCGGTGGTCGAAAAGGTTGGGTGCGGACGCTGCGAGATTACTTCGTGACGGCGCATCTTTTGGCGAAGGAGATAATCTAATGCCCGGTGGTGGTGGTGGAACGCAGACGACAAGCTCGTCTATCCCGAAGGAATATAAGCAATTCGCGAACGAAAACTTATCGATCGCCGGGACGATGGCCAACAGCCCCTATGTAGGCTATCAGGGGCCAACGATTGCCGGATTCAACGGGACGCAGCAGGGCGTGTTCGACAACGCTCAGGCCAATGCGGACGCCTGGAATGTCCCGATGCAGCAATCGGCGGCGGCGATCGGCGGGCTTGCCACGGGCGCTGGAGATGTCACGGCGCGCAATGGCTCGGAATATCTATCGAATTACCAAAACCCGTATGAGAGCACGGTTGTCAATAACACGGTCAACGACATGACCCGGGCCAACCAGATCGCCCAGAACCAATTGGGCGCGACGGCAGCGGGCGCGGGTGCGTTTGGCGGGTCGCGGCATGGCATCGCTAATGCTGAGATGAACCGCAACCTCATCGACCGCGTGGGCAACACAGCCGGCCAGCTTCGCCATCAAGGGTTTACCACCGCAGCGGGCCTTGGCCAAACGGATGCGTCCCGTCAATTTGAGGGCGATACGTTCAACACCAACACGCGCTTTGCGGCGGCGCAGGCGGCGCAGAACCTCGGCCTGGGGGCACAGCAGGCGGCGCTGAATGCCGGGACAGCCCAGCAGGGCATGGATCAGCAGAACCTCGATACAGCGTATAACTCATTCCTCGATGAGCAAGAGCACCCGATGAGAATGCTGGCGATGCGTCAATCTGCGCTTGGCCAGACGCCGATGGGCAGTATCCAACGCTCGCCGAAACCGGGAATGAATATTGGCGGATTGATGTCCGGCGCGGGCTCGCTCGCATCTGGAGCAGCGGCTATATTCTGATGACAACGGCGATCCAATTCAGCGGCGGCAAAGATTCATTGGTGTGCTTGCATCTCTATCGAGATGACCCGGACGCGGTGGTGATTTTTGCCGACTCAGGTTCCGTCGTGCCGCACGTTCGCGAGTTTGTGGAAAGTACGGTTGCAGCATTGGGGATGCGCTTGCACATCGCGTCCCCGGCGATACCTTGTGAAGAATGGCAAGACGCCAACGGCCTGCCCGCCGACATTTTGCCGACGAACGCCACGCCATTCATGCGGCCAATGATTACCGAAGGGCAATCCGAAGCAACGCTGGTTCCGTATTTCGCTTGTTGCAATGCGAATATCTGGCAACCGATGCTGCGGGCAATTAAAGATGTCGGCGCAGATACCGTTGTGCGCGGCTCGAAGGCGTGCGACTCCCGCGTCGGTGCCCCCGATGGATATGTTGATGATGGCGTCACGTTTTTGTCGCCGATTTGGGATTGGTCGGATGACGACGTATTCGCCTACCTGAAAAAAGTTGGGGCGTCATTGCCGCCGCAATACGCGATGCCGGGTGCTGACAGCCTCGATTGCTGGTGCTGCACAGCTTATATGGATTATGCCGGCATCCAGCGGTTTGAGTATCTAAAAGAGCATTACCCTGGGTTGTACGCGAAGGCCAAGGCGCGATTGAATGTCGTCAGTCGCACCGTGCGCGCCGCCATCGCAAACACTTCGTTTGACGTTTAAAGCAGGAGCCCATGATGAATCAGAACCTCGGATTTGGCCCCGCCGCCATTCGGGCAGCGCATTTGCAAGAGTGGCTGCGCTTGATGCAGATGGGGCGCAAGCCGCAACCGATCGCCGCCCCACAACCCCCACAGAGTCAGAACCTTGGCTTCGGCGCCGGAATGGGTGATTTCGGCGATAGCATGAAGAAGATCGCCGGGATTATGGGAAAGCACCGTCAGGCGCAATTGGTCGCGGGCGGCGGCTACCCGGTGAACGGTCAATTGCCCTTCGGCCTCGGCGGCCTTTCTGGGATTTAGGAGAACACCAATGGGAAATCTTGGCTTAGGCCCGATGCAGATCCTGGCGGCCCGCCGCGCCAATCAAATGCGGTTGATGCAAATGGGCCGCGCTCCGTCGCCGATAGCGGCAACCGCGCCGCGTTCCGGTCCTGATATGGGCACGCAGATTGGCCAGGGGCTTGGTGCGATCGGCAATATGCTGGGCAAGTTTGGCGCGCAGCGGAAGGCGGAAGAGCAGCAAGCCGCCGAAATGAAAGCCGTCACGGGGTTGCTAAACCAGCAGCGTAACGAGGCGCTTGCGCCGGGCGGGCCGACGATTGATGCCGCCGCACAAGCCGCTTCGGTTAAGCCGACGTACCCGCCGCAAATCGCCAACCTTGCCCGTGCGATGGTTGAGGCTGGCCAGACCAAGGAAGCCTTGGCCATGCTCGGGCGATACGGGATGAAGGCGAGCGACGAGCAGGGTGCGGAAAAATTGACATTATTCCACCCCGCAGCACCGGATAAAACGGTAAAAGTGCGTCCCGGCACGCCGGCGGATACGGCTTACCGAGATGCGGGGTGGGGCGAAACACCATCTGTGAAGCCAGTTGAAGAGTGGATTGATATAGCGTCGCCCGGAGACCGCGCGGCGGCGGGCATCGCCAAGACAGATACAAAAATGTATCAGAGAAATTCAGTAACAAAGAATTTGCGCGTGATTGGCGGCGGCGGGACCACTGTGAATATTAACCCGGCCGACACCCTAAAGGACGCCGCCGCCAAGAGCGCTGCGGCCCTGCCCGAGCCGGGGGGCATTGGGTCTTTAGGTGTGCCGACTCCAGACACAAATCCGTTTCGTGGCCTGCCGCCCGAAGAAGCGGGGAAGCTTGCGCGCGACCTTCGCAAGAAGGCGATTGATGGGTTCACAGAAGATAGAGAGAAAGCCGCGCAAACGGAAATCACGAACAGTAGGATTCAGCGGTTCGTGGCGTTGGCGGATGGCGGGATGGAAACTGGGGCAAGATACGCCATGCCAGGGGCGGCAAGGATCGCCGCGACGGTCAACGCTGATGTGGCTGAAGCACTGGCGATCGTGGATGAACTCACGCCCCAAATGCGCCAAGGGCTGCCCGGTGCGTCGTCAGACCGTGATGTCAGGATGTTCCGAGGCGCAACGATTGGCCTTGATAAGCCGAAAGAGGCGAACAAAAACATCGCGCTGGCATATAACATAAGAAGCAGAACGCTTCATGACCGGCTCGCATTCAGAGAGGCGTATTTTGACCAGAACAAACATCTACAAGGCGCCGACCGGGCGTGGAAAACGTATTTAGAGGCTAACCCTATTTTCGACCACGAGGCCGAAAAGTGGAGTTACAAACTAAATGAAAATCGCATTGATTGGCGGGATTGGTTCGCCGGTGAGCGCGCCCCGAGTGATGTGGCGAGTAAAATCAGTACGATGACGCCCGCCGAATTGCTGAGGGCTCTTTCCAAAGCGGACCCCCATAAAATGAGTGATGAGGAGATTGATGCGTTTAACAAGGCTTACGAAAAAGCATTCCCCAATAAAGGAGAATAGGCATGGCGTCGCGCTCAGAACTCATCGACCGCTTTAATGCGCTAACCTATAACCTAAAAACAGGGGCGCCGGACCCGAGGTCGGGGCGGGAAAAAATGGCCGGATACCGCGAGGCGGTTGAGGGTTTCGCGGCGCAAGCGGAGGCAATGTCACCAAGCGACATCCAGGTTGCTCGCGCAAAGAACGACGCCTTTGGCGAGTATTTACGCGACCAAGCACGCGAGCCCGTGGTCGGTGAGGCCCCGTCGGATCGTGAAGCCCGGCTATACGGTGGGCTGTCAGAACAGCGAGAACCTATCCAGTTGGGCGAGGGATTGTACCGTGCGGGGTTCCAAGGCATCACATTCGGAGCAGGTGACGAACTCGCCGCCGCCGCGAAGGCTTTAAACCCCAAAAGTGGCGGGTCTTATGGCGACAGATATGACGCTTATGTTGCGAAAGAGCGCGCGAAACTTGGGCAATTCCGCGAAGAGTCTCCGGTGTTGGCTTATGGCGCTGAGATCGCCGGCAGCCTGCCCACGGCGATTGTCGCCGGCCCGTCATATGGGTCCGGCAGCCTTTTGGGCGAGATGGGCAAGCAGGCGGCTGTGGGTGCGCTCCAGGCGGGGGCATACGGCGCCGCTGCGAGTGAAGGCGACTTGGGTGATCGAGGCGTGAACGCGCTCCAGGCGGCCCCTATTGGTGGCGTGCTCGCGGGGGCGGCTGTCCCTGCTGTCGCCGCTATACGGGGCGTGGCCGGGCGATCGGCGGATCTCGCTGCGAGGACTTCGGCGCGTCAAGGATTGCCGGTGAAGATGGGTCGCGACCAGTACGAGCGTTTAGCCGTCCCGTTTCGGGATGATCCAGGGGCTGTGAGTGAGGGGGCCGGGCGCATTCGCGAAATCGGCCCCGATGCGATGCTTGCTGATGGTGCGCCGCATTATGACGACGCGCTAGACCATGCCATTCAAAATAGCGGGCGAGGCGCTGTTCGGGCGACCAATGCGGTTGAAGCGCGGGCGGCGGGGGCAAACCAAACGCTAACGAACGCGCTGGACGATGCTTTAGGCGAACCGGAGGGCGTTATCGGGCAATTGCGCGGCAACCGTCAAAACAGCGCCACGGCTCGCGGGGACGCTTATGACACCGCATACTCAAAGGCAATCGATTATGCCTCCGATGAGGGCGCGGCGATTGAAGAGACGCTATCTCGCATCCCGAACGGGGTGAAAACAACGGCGGTCGAGAAGGCCAACGCCCGCATGAAGTGGGACGGCAAACAGGCCAAGCAGATCCTGATTGATGTCGCCGAAGACGGGACCGTTTCGTTCAAAGAAATGCCCAACGTGATTCAGTTGGATTATATCAAGCGCGCCTTGGGTGATATGGGATGGGACGGGGTTAATTCGATTAACGGTCCGACCGGCGATCAATTGCTATTCCGCGATATGGCGACCGGCCTGCGGGACACATTAAAGGCGGCGGTTCCAGAATACGGTGACGCGCTCAAGATCGCAGGGGACGTTATTTCCGTGCGCGAGGCGCTGATGTTCGGCATTGATGTTCTCAAGGGTAAAACGACCCGTGAATCGGTTGCTGAGTTTCTGAAAGGCAAGGGCCCAGCGGAGGTCGCGGCGATCAAAAAGACGCTACGGCAGACGATTGACGACATGGTTGCCAACGTGACGCGCACGGCTATGGACGACAACACCGTTGCGCGCGAGGCGCTGGCGACGCTCAAAAGCCTTTCCAGCCGGGCGTCGCGGGAAAAGGTGGAAATGCTGCTTGGTAAACCCGACACGGCCAAACTGCTGACGGAGGTTAATAAAGCGGGCCGTGCCCTTGAAATGCGCGGGAACGTAGCAAAAAATTCAGCGACTTATCGGCGCCAAGCGATGGCCGATCGCGACGCTGATGCAACCGCGCAGGGTGTCGGCGGCGAATTGGCGCGAGGTAACATTGGCGAGGCCGCGCGCCGGGGTGTTCAATCCGCGACAGGAACAACGCCGCAAGCGTCTCGGCGGGCAATGGATGCGCGCGACGCTCAGATGATTGATTTGCTGGTTGGAACGCGAGGCGAAAAGGCGGCCCGCCTGCTTGAAGGCATCGGGCGTACAGCCAATATGGGGCCGGGCGCGCGACGTGGCGTTGCCAATCTAGGCTTAGGCGCGCTGTCACGCCCCGCTGCGGCGACGGCGGAAACGTGGGAGCAACCGCGCCGCATGTTTGGGATCAGGAGACGAAAATAAACGCCCCCAGGGCTGTTAGCAGCGGCAGACCAAGGCACGCCAACGGTACGAACTTGTCGCCCGCTTCGTCCATCGACAAGCCGCGCAGGTGCCACGCGCCATAAAGGAACATCGCGGTTAAAAGGTTCGCGTATAAAACGCCGCCGCTGATTTTTACAATTTCGTCCACGGTTGCCCTTCGGCCCGCCCAATAAGTTCTTGCGCACAACATCTATCATAGATAACATGCCGGTACAATGATATGAGGCGCGTCATGCCGGTTCATGAGTTCCCAGCGGGCGAGCACCACGACGTTGTCATCAACGTAACCGATGAGGATTTATCGGTGCGCGGTGAGGGCGACCAGACCATATTGGTCAACCCGAAAATCATCCGGCGCTATATCCACGGCGGCGTCCGCCCGCCCAAAACTCTGCTTGCCGACTTTACTTGCATTACCGAAGGTCGGCCTTTTAGCATCATCGATCAGGAATGGCGCGGCATTACATCGACGGTTGATCCGACGCTGACGATGCGCAATGTCGATGTCCATCCATGGCATGGCGACCATTACTCATATGCAATGCACCCCATCCGCATTTATGGCGCGTGGCATCCGCATATCCAGAACAGCCTCGTCCGGGGCCGGTTCAACGCCCCCAACTTCAACGATACATCCTTGGCCGGCATCCAGTTGGAAAACTGCGTCTCGGTTAACTGCGACCACGTCACGGTTTACTTTTGCCGGGCGGGGATCAAAGGCCCATCGGGAACCCGCGTCGAGGGGCTGCGACTGACCAATTCCGATGTGGTGTGGTGCCGTCACGGCCTGGCGCTTGTTGGTTCGCCCGGCCACTGGCCGTTGCAGGTCGCGGTGCAAGGCAGTCATTTCTCGGTGCAAAAGGTTGCCGTAAGCCTGGGCCAAGTTAAGGATGCGTCGATATCCAATAGTTACATGATGCGCACGCCGGAAACCGAGGGCGGCGACAATGTGATTTTTGTCCATGCTCATTCCGGGTCGCAGTACCTGAGAGTCCATGATAACTTTTTCGATAACACCGCCGGGCGCACCCCGGAGAAATGCTACGGCGTGGTTTTCCAGAATGGCGTCGTGCATTCGCAGGTGCATCACAATCAAGGCAACCATTTGATTGTCGGCGCATGGGACCAAACCCGGCACCCGACCAATCATCTTGAGACATTCACCGGCAATGTCACGCATCCCATTCACCCGGACAACGCCTGATAGGGGGAAAGTTTATGCGCCTTTTTTTGATTGCATCATTGGTGTTCATTTTGGCGTTCCCCGCGTCAGCGCAACAGCCTCGGTGTCTGCCTCACGATGCGGTGGTGAAGACCCTAAACGCCAAGCATGGTGAGGTTCCGACCATTCGGATGCTGTCCAGTGACGGGCGCCTTGTCGAGATATTCGTGAATCATGAAACCGAAACATGGACTGTCGTATCTGTGTTCCCTGGGGGCAAGACGTGCCCGATGGGGGCGGGCACGAATTACACCGTCGTGGATACGCCGAAGGGCGAGGCATCGTGAGTGACATTGGTGCACCGTCGCGCCGCAGTTCCGACGGCATTGACCCGGTGCAATTCGGCGCGATTGTTCAGGCCGTCAAAACGAACGCGGAGAACATCGCCAAAATCGATAAGAAGCTCGACGCTCACAACACCGAAGTGCTCGCGAAAGTCGACCGCCTAAGCGGCCAACTCGATGCGGCGCACGGGGCCAATGCGGGACGCATATCTGAGCTGGAGACGTTCAAGAACAACCTAAAAATCGGCGCGAAGTTCATCGGCATGGCCGGGGCGTTCGTCGGCCTGACGCTGAATTGGGAAGCCACGTCCGCATGGATGAAGGGCCTGATGAAATGAAAAACCGCTTTGGCGGATCGGGCGAGGTTATACCCGAGGCGACATTGCGAACGCATTTTGACGCGGTGATGGATGCGGGCGAGATGAAGGCCGCGTCCGCCATCATCGGGGTGCCACAGCAATCTTTGAGGCGCAGCGTTGAGCGGCTGCTGCGGCGGCACGGGACGGTTGAAGATTGGGCGCGCCTGGACGCTTACCTCGACAAAGCGCAGGGCCGTGGACGCAGGCTGACGCTTGCTAACCACATCCCCCGACCAGCCGCGCCGGTCATAGATCCGGTCATAGAAGACGAACCCGCCCCGCCGGAGCCGATTATCGGCGGGCAAATCGAGCACGACGAGGGCGCGCCGGTTATCCGGCGCAACCGTTACGGAATCCGCCGATGGCTGCTGACGGTAGCGCAGAACAATACGCATTTGCATGAAGGCGTCTGGGGCAACCTCAACGCATTGGCGGCGTTTTACGATGCTGAGATCATTGTTGCGCGATGCACATACGACATTCAGAACAACCGGGATTCAAAGGCGAAGGAGATAGCGGGGACGGCCCGGCGGGGCATTGACGAGGGCCTTTGGTTCCCTGATGAAATTGCGCCGTATGTGGTGGATGTTGGCGAGCGAATTGTCCTGGCGAAAGACCTGATATTCGCCGCCGATAACACCATCCCGACGCTGGCCGAGCCGTTGTCTGGAATGGACACCTACACCGGCCCGGCGTCGATGATATTGCCACATCCGCAGATTGCATTGCGATCGGTCGCCACTATGAACGCCGCGCCGACTAAGTTCCTGTTTACGACCGGGACGGTCAGCCAGCGTAATTACATCCCTCTGAGAACCGGGAACAAGGCGAGCTTTCATCACTCCTATGGCGCGCTGCTGGTTGAAAAGGACGAGGCAACCGAGGAATGGTGGTGCCGGCAGATAAACGCCGAGGACGCCACCGGCACGTTTTACGATTTCGACTTGATGGTTGCGAATGGCAAAGTCACCGAGGGGCACCGGCCCGAAGCGATCAATTGGGGCGATATTCACTGCGCCGCGCTTTCGCAGGATATTCGCGACGATATATGGGGCGAGGGCGCGATGGTCGACGCCATCAACCCGCGCGCTCAGATGTTCCACGATGTTTATGATGGCTTTGCCCGATCGCATCACGAGGTCGGTAATTGGGTGCGGCTGCTGGAGCGTCATCGTGACGGGCGCGGCAACGTCGAGGACGAACTGAGGGACGTTGCCGAATTCCTGAGAATGGCGCACCGGGACGACGCGATTTCGGTGGTGGTCAATTCGAACCATGACCGGCACCTAGACCGATGGTTGAATGAAGCGGAATGGAAGCGCGACCCGGAAAACGCGCCGTTCTTTTTGGAGGCCGCCGCAGCCCGGGCAAAGGCGACACTAAACTTCGATGACAGTTTCAATATGTTGGAGTGGGCGGCGCGGCGGTACGGCTGCCCGGATGCGGTGAGGTTTCTGCGTGAGGATGAGGGTTATCGGGTTTGCGAGCCCGCTGGCGGCATCGAATTGGGATTGCATGGCGACCGTGGGGCCAACGGCAGCCGGGGCGGTGTGGCGCTGAAAAAGCTACCGTTTAAGGCCAACGTGGGGCACTCGCACAGCGCGGGCATATACCAGGGGCTTTATGTTGCCGGCGTGATGCCTGACCAGGAGGCGATGGTTTACGCGACAGGCCCGTCGAGTTGGTCGCGCTCGGTTATTCTGACGCATACGAACGGCAAACGGCAGGTTGTGACCATGCGCGGGTCGAGGTGGAGAGCATGAGCGACACAGTTGATAAAGATTCCCTTTTGGAGACGATCACGATGCAGCCAACTCATCTCTGGCCAAGGGGGCGTGCGGCCTCGGAGACGTTGACGGACATCAAAATAACGGCGCGGGACGGGCAGGTGGTTGTGTCGACCGGCAAGCGGGATCTGATTTTTGCCCCTGGCCCGGCCAAGGCCTTAGCGCGGCATATCATGGCTGTGGCGCGCGAGGTGGCAAATGATTAAGTGGCCGTTCATCGAAGACCTTGAGGGCGCGGCGATCACGGTTGGTTATGTGCCGCTCGGACAAAGCGGGCACCCCCTCGGAAAGTCGGGTGTGACCATCGCCAGCGGTGTGGATTTGGGCCAGCGTTCGGTTGCTGCGTGGCAGCGGCTGGGCATCCACGACCTGACGCTTGAATTGATAGAACCCTATTGCGGGGCGAAAGGCGACGCGGCGCTGAGACTGCTGGATGCGCGCCCGCTTGAATTGAGCGAAGCCCACGTTCGGGAACTGGACAATTGCCTGCGTGACGAGTTCCTGCGGTCGCTATCTGCCCGATGGGGCCGCGATTCCGCCGATGATTGGGATGGATTGGACGACCGGCAACAGACCGTTGTGATGTCTGTGGCTTGGCAATATGGCCGCCCTTGGGACCACTGCCCGACGTTTTGGGGATGCGCGACATCCGGCGATTGGGCCGGCGTTGTGGCAGAGCTACGAAACTTCGGCGATGCGTACCCGACGCGGCGGGGCAAAGAGGCAGACTATCTGGAGGCGCTACGTTAGCGCCATAATAGGCCGCACAGGATGCTGATGGTTTTGCTGATGCGTCGGTCGCCGGATTCGTACATGCGAATGGCGCGATCTGTGACACCTAGTTCTAGACCAGCGCGGGCCTGCGTGAACCCCAACGACGTTCGCCAGTTCTTGAATTCATCGGGGGTCATTCGACCATCTCCTCAGTTTCGGCCCTGGCCTCTTTTTGGGCGCGGGCGATGGAAAACTCGTCTAGCCCCGCAGCGAAACCTATGGCCATTTTCAGGCATTTCGTGGCCTTCCCCTTATCCGGGGCGAGCACCGCGAGGGTGAGCGCGCAGACGAGAGCGTTGTAATCATTCGTCAGTTCGGTCCCGTCTGACATTTTCATGACTCACATCCCTCTTCAACATGCTGGATCGCGGCATCGAGCAGTTTGTCCTCGACCGAGATGTGTTTGACCGGATTTTGTCGGCGATTGAAGTCCGGGTCGTGCCTCTCACGGACGTACAGCCCGTCGATTTCAAAATAATGGCCCTCACCCTCGCCGAGAAACACATCGAGAATTTGAACCTCGGGGCCGGTCGCGGGCTCGCCGCCGCTCTCATGCGTCGGGGGGTGTTCGGGCTCTCCCGGTGTGTACTCAGCATTGACAGTGACATCGTTGTCGCCAACGGTGGCCGTGAATCGGATTAGCATCTGGTCTCTCCCTTGTGGTCGGATGTCTGGAAATCAGGGGCGCGCAATTTCCTGACGACGAGATTCAGACGGCGGGTCGAAGTCGGGACGATGAATGACCGAGCGCGCGGGTGCGCCTTTTCGGCAGCAGCGGGGCCGGGGCCATATTGTTTTGTGACCGCCCCCGCCGTCGCCGCCTCCAACTGCTCGATGGTGCGGCACGATCCGACGACGTTGGTGCGATAGCGGGCGCGTGAGCCTTCGTCGAAATCACTAGTGATGCCAAATCCACGCTTGGCAACGTGGTCGATAACCCGCTCAAACGCGGCGCTGATCTTAAATTCTTCGCGGTTGATAATGATCGTTTTCATGTCTTTCTCCCTTGGTTGGTCTGGTCTTCACTCAACCCGGCGTGGACCTAGCGCCGGGTTTGGTGAGGGTCAGCCCGTTGCATCACGCGGCCCGGTGGGCCTGTGCTTGGCGTCGACCGGCGCGGCTACCCTGACGAAGGTGGCCGTTCGGGCGTGCTTGCTGGCGTTCGACGTGCGCGAGCGTCGCATTGAGACGCGCACACTTTTGTTTCGCGTATGCCTCGGCATCATCCTCGGTCTCGCCCGCGCCGATTGCATCCCAAAACGCTTTGTTCCAAAGGTACTCAATCTTTTCTGTCAGGGTCATTGGTCATATTCCCTTGGTTGGATCCGGCCCATTGCCGCGATCTGGTCTTCACTCAACCCGGCGTGGACCTAGCGCCGGGTTTGGTGAGGGTCAGAGGGTGATAGCCTTAAACTGCTTTTCGCTCAGGAACTGGTTGTCGACGTAGATCCTCGCCGGGAACTGGTTGAAGGGGGTGCCGCGTGAGGACACCTTGAAGATCACCTGCTGATTAACGTGGACGCTCTGACCATTCAGATTGCCACGGATCGTGAAGGCCGCGCCGCGCACGTCGATCAACTCGACGCTATCCAGATCGGACAGTTTCTTCTCCAGCTTGGCGACGAAGCTATCAACCTGTGCCTGTGCCTGCTCCCGGCACGTTTCGGTCAGATACTGGTCACGGATCTTCTTGGGAGAGCCGCGACGGCAACTACTGTCGGCGGCGGTCAAGAAGTGCCCGACGATCCGCAGGCGCGTTTTCGTGCGCTCGTGCAGGTCGATCTCGTCGTGGTCGGCGTCCTTGCGGGGCCTGTACGACAGGCCCGTACCGTAGGTGTCGCCGTGGTCAGCGTGCAGCCGGTTCAGGATGTTGGTGTAATACTCGACCTGATCCGCCTGGATCTGCGGGACGATCTGGCTGAAGGCGTTGCGGAGTTCGGTAATCTTGGTCATCTGGGCTCTCCCGGTTGGTGTCTCTGTCTACACTCTATATATAGGAACTATGTACCGGGTGCAACATCTAAATCACCGAAACCAAATTTAACTTGGAGAATCACAATGAAATATCTTGCCCTAGCGTTTGCCTTGACCCTGCCGGCCTGCACCCCGGCGGCTATCGTCGCGGCCATCCCGATTGTGTCCGAAATCTACGGCGGCGTGAAAACGGCCTATTGCGAGAACGCCACGGATGAAGGCCGCGCCAAGGTGAAAGAGGCCGTGGCCGATGGCGAGACGCTGTACCGATATTGCCCCGAGGACAAGCGATGACCTACCGCGCCGAGGACTTCATCCACATCACGCCGGCGCGTGGACCGCTCGGCAGTATCGTCCCTAATTCATGGGTGCTGGATCACCCGGTTTCGGTAACCCGGCACGGCGTCCACGCTTTCACGGTGCCTGCGGGGTTCAAGACGGATCTAGCGAGCGTGCCCCGGCCATTTTGGTTGATCACCAACGGCAAGACGGGGCGGCATCAGCGCGGATCTGTCGCGCATGATTGGCTATGCACGACCAAGATCATGTCGGCCAAGGAAGCCGCGAAGGTATTCCTCGACATCATGATTCAGGACGGCGTGCCGAAATGGCGGGCTAAATCGATGTATCGGGCTGTGTTGTGGTTCGGGCCGAGGTTCGACGGGCCGGACGTGTCGTTGTGATTGTTATCCTCTGCTGTTCGACTTTTGCCTTACCCATCTCGGCGATGGCGGCGCGGGGCGGTTGATCAGCGCGCGTAGCCGTTCAATCTCATCGGCGGCGCGCAACACGGTGTCGGGGGTCAGGTTGTGGGCGATGATGTATTCGCGCCCCTCTCTGTGCGGCCCCGACACGCCGGCCCGCAGCATGTCCACGAGGTTGTTCACATCAGTCATGGGTGGAGCCCTCCTGTTTCTAGGGCGGGTTTCTTGGGGTCTATTTCGTTCCAGATAGCCACCGGCGGCACCCGCAGCGATCTCGGCTCGCAGGCGGGTGATCTCCTCGGCAGCGGCGTCCATCAATTCGCTGCATTCAACGGGTCGGTCGCAGTTCCGCAGCACCCACACCAGATCGGGGTTATCGCCGCAGCCGTTGTCAGTGGTTCCGGTCATGACTCTGCTCCCCCGTCATCGTGAGGCGGTGCGGCGGCGTAATGTTCCAGAGCGCCGAATATGGTTGCGTGATCCGAGCCAAGCCCCATGCTAACGGCTGATGCGAGAACGTCCGCGCGGGATATCTGATCGCGAAGCCGCTTGATCTCCGCATCCTTGGCTTTGTCGCGCTCCTGCCAGTCATCCAGCGTTTCGAAGTCGACAAACTCACCGTCCTCGCTGTCGTATTTCCTGTCGGCCATTACCGCTTCTCCGCTATCTGGCCGGTGTCGACCCGGAATTGGGCGTCGAGGGCGTCCCAGAGACTCCCAGGCGCGCTCCGGTCGCCTATTCGCCCTTGAATATTATAGTCGGCGTCGAGTTCGGATCGTGACGCCACGCCACAATGTTTACGCACGATTGCTGCGGCAAGGTCTGCATCGCTAAAGTTCAAATTGTCGGCGCGCGCCACATAGCTTTCGTCGGGGTATGCGTGATTTATCCACGCTTGGAATGAGGGATCGTCGCACCGTATCCCCGCCTGTTTCGCGCGCGACATCTCGCCCCATGGAGTGCGCGGCTTACGCCCAACGACCGGCTCGTTGGCGACGACATTCTCGCCGTCATCGTCCACAGGCACCAGCACAGCCATAAACCGCTGCCCATGCTTGCCCGTGCCGAGACCCTTGAACGGGTGCGCGTCGCCCTCATCGGTGCTGTCCAGAGCAAGGCGCACGGTCATGCCGTCTCGGTTGTTCTCGGACCACCCAAGCAACATCACTTCGCCCTGATACGTTGGCCCGCCGTTGTGATTTATTTTTGGCATCAGTTCAACTCCATCCGCTGCGTCATTTTCCAGACCTCCAAAGTTTGTAAGCGAGCTTCCGAGCAGGGATCAGGATGCGGTCGACCAGCCACCCATCCCGATCGGTGGAAAGATCGAAGCTGTCCGGCCCGCCGTTGTGACATTGGGAGCAAAGCCACAGCGACTCATCGTCGCCCGCTTTACCGCCCATGATCCCGTTCCCGCCCCGTGAAATGTGCGCCAGCACCACCGACCCATCGCCGGAATGGCCGCACGCCATGCACGCCCGGTCGCGAGCAAACGCGCGGTATGCTTTGTCCACGATCCGCTCGGGCTCGCCGAACATCAGCGCGGATTTATCGACCGGCGCGTGCTTTTTGGCTGGACGTTGGCGGCGCACGTCAGGGGGCTTCTTTCGTGCGCCGATTGACACCATCTAAAAGCTCGTACCATCGATGGGGTTTGTAGCCCAACCCGGCCATGGCCAATGCACCCAAAAGCCACCAACCGGAATGGCCGAGCCAAAAAACGGCATAGCCGGCCCCGCCGATGGTCAAGCCACCCCAAAAAATTACATAGGCGAGATACGTCCAGAAAACGATGGGCTTGGCCATCGCCGCAACTGTTTCGCCGGGGTTCATTTCAAACACCCTCCTCATGAAACGCCGCGAGCGCGCGCTCATAGTGCTTTTCAGCCTCGCAGGCCACGTCCGCCATGATGTCAGCGACGGCCAAGCGATCATTAATCGGGCTGTATTCGTGCAACATGACAACGTCGCCCTCAACGGCTTTAAAGTCCGCCACAATTAGGCCTATCACGTGCCAATTGTAGTCGTCGACGATATCGGACGGTGCGCCTTTTTTGATTTTAGTCATCGTTTCATCCTGTCTTGGTGATGCGGGATGTCATCGGCGTTACCACATCCCCGCCGACGTAATGAATGGGATCAAATCGCCGTCTTCGGTAAATTCATCCTGCGGTGCCGACCCACCGCCCCCGCTTTGGTTCCGATACTGCCCGGATGTCGCCTCGCTGCCCCCAGAGCCGCCGTCGCTCTTGCTGCCGAGCAGATCAAGGTCGCGGACACTGCATTGAAGTTGCGCCCGTGCTTCGCCGCCCTGTGGGGTGTAGGCTCGGACGGACGGCGACCCGGTGATGGCGACGAGTTGACCCTTGTTGAGATACGGCGCGACCTTCTCGCCTCGGTCCCCCCAAAAGGCGCATTCGATCCATTGCGTGCGTTTTTTGTCACCCCATCCCACATCGACGGCGACGGGGAATGACGTGACCTTATCGTCGTTTGGGGTCGATCTGGTTTCGGCGGTTTTACCGAGCCGCCCGGTGAAGTTCATGTTGAGCATATTATAAATCTCCGAGATACGCGTTTGGGAAAACTTTGAGGATGTCCTCGGGTTCTGCGTGTACGGAAGCACCTCCGCCATGCCAGACTCCCGACCAATGCTTAATCCCGCATTCTCCGCAAAATTCTTTTGCGGGTTGGGGGAATCGCGGCGCGCCGACCCGATAAGATACGGCGCATCGCCCGCATGTCCATCGATCTACCGTGCTCATGGCTTAATCTCCCCCGTAGTTGTATCGGCGGGGGGCTCCTGCAGAAAATAACCCCGGCGATTGTTAGCGATTGTGTTGATGTGGTCGTATGCGTCTTTATTCGCGGCGCGGACGCGTTCCAGCGATTCCTTATTGTCGTCCATTGCCTTGTTGACAAACTCAAGACCCGGGGCGGCTGAAACGTGGGCTTGAAGCCGGGCGATAAATTCCGCCGCGTTTTTCCCGGTGACCTTGTAGGTATCGCCAGCCCAGAAATTTTCGGCTACGGTTACATCCTCGGCCTTCAATTTCGGTTCCGCCCTAGCATCGCTGCCCCGCGATTTCACCCCGTCTTGGTTGCCCGAGGCGGCGTTGCCGTCGTCGTCGTCGCCGGGCGCAATCCCGGCCATTGAGCAGAGCGAGAATCGGCGCAAATAAGTGATCGCCGAACCCAGCCCGTGAGCGTCTGGCTTGGCGGCCCGAACAGAGACATCCGACTTCATCCATTGCCCGCTGGCGTGGGCCAGCATTGTTGTGAGGTGGATAACGCCGTCTTCGTTTGACGGGGACTGTATCACCGCGATGCCGTTTGCCGTCAATGGCGCGCGGCACGCATCCCAGCAGGCGGCTAAGTCCGCGTACTTCGATTTAAAATGCGGATTTTCGGACCCCTTGACCGCCGCTTGGATTTCGCCCTGCGCCTTTGCCAGCGCTGTGGCGATCTTGTCTATTTGTTCGCTATGCAGCATTTTTCATCTCCCTGATGGTGAGCGCGCCGGACTTGGATCGCGCGACATCGATGCCGTGACCGTGGGTGCTGTTGGCGTCGTCGGGGACCAGCTTTTTGATGCCCTTGACCGCCGCATCAAATGCTTTGGCCGCGTCTTTGTTGTCGAGCCAATCCCCAGCGATCGAGGCCCATTCGTTGTTGCCTGTCATGTCGACCGTGCGAAATTCGGTGATGATCGGAGCGTCGACTTTGGGCGCAACCGGAGGCTCGCCGGATTTAACAGCAGCCCAAAAATGGTCGGCTGCCATGAGCAGGTCCGTTTGGTATGCGGTGTCGGCGGCAACCTCAACCACATCGTATTTCATCGTGCCGATAAATACCGACAGGATGGCCAAGTCCACGCCGGCACAGTGCATCTCCATCTGGACTTGCGGCTGATATTTGCTAACGACATCATCGATTTTAGCGAATGCGTTGACATGCTTTGCTTGCAAAATCGCGCGCTTGGCGTCGACCATCCCGTCGAGTGTGATGCGGACGAAATTCAGATCCGGCGAAAACCGCTCCTCGCCTTCGCATGTGACGATGTTGCCGGTCGTCAGCTCGTACCAATCCAGATTAAGCGGCTCGGTGAATGAGCCCATTTGAACCGGCAGGACGGCGGACAAATCGTCAGGCTCGGATTCGCCACGTTTCTCGCGCCAGAGGTTCATCACCTTGTCGTCGTCGCCTGACATTAGGCGGGTGAAATCGCTGCCTCCAAGCCAATTCCGCCGGTCGATGATTTTCTCCGGTGAAAACCCGAGTGTGTGCAAAACTCTGCTCATATCATCCTCCCGATAGCCACAGGGCCGTCACAGCGCCAAACAAAAAGGCGACGAATGACAGCACCGCGATACATTGAATTGATAGCGCCTCGATGGGCTCGGTGGGAGCGGCGCTCCGCAGGCACCGCTCCCTAATGAACCCGTGTGAACGATCCTTTTCTGTTTGGTTGGTGGGGGTGATTGACATCAGAAATTCTCCGGTATGGTGAACACTGGGGCCAATATCGCGGCGATGAACATCATCGCGAAAAAGAGCCATTGAATGAGATCGCGGCTGGTCATGATTCACCGCCTTGCGCCTTGGTGATCGCGTCCCGCTCATCGGAAAGCGCGTCGAGCTTTTCGAGAGCGGCAACGGCGATATCGTGGAGGCCGGCAGCCGCAGGGTTATATGGCCGGTGGACCCGCGCGATGTCTTCCAGCGCATCGATCAGGATCGTGTTTTCGGTCCGCGCGGCTTCCCAGCGCAGATTATAAAACTCTTCCATGTGTGTCATCGCGCTCACTCCGCTGCCATTGCAAGTGCCGGCGATGTGAGAGCGCGATCCACGTCGGCCAGCGTGTCGGCGAGCCCCCTGGCGGCGTCCTCAAACGCCCCGTCGGCATCCATGCCATGCTCAATGTCGAGAACCATGGCCTCGGCGTGAAGTGCCTGGACCTTGGCGCGGAACGCGGTCAATGCTGCGATTGGGTTTTGCATTTGTCTCTCCCTTGAACCGGTTTAGGCGGATTGCTTTTCATCCGGTATGTCCTGCTTTTCGATCCAGCCGAGCGCAAACCCGACCGTCGATTTCACGTCCTCTGGTCCGTCGTAATATCCGCGATGGCTTGATCGATCGCCGCCATTGTCGCGGGATTGGCGTGATCGGTCATGTCATATGCGCCGAGACGGGCGTTGGCGACGGCGATTTCCGCGATCAATACCGCGATCGCTTCCGCGTCGGTCGAGGTGTCCTTGGTCATTGCCATTTTCATATCCTTCCTTTGACCCGGAAGCCATCGCTTCCGGTCATTTGAATATATGGACAATATACCAAGACGCAAAACGCGCAAGATAAAAAACGCAAGAGGGGTAAATTTATTTGTTGCCGACATACGCCGAACGCGTTATGGTGGCGGTATGACCCAATCACAATACATCGTTTCTCAGTTCGGCGGCGCCAGCCGATTGGCCCGTGCGCTGAACAAAACGCCTTCCACAATCCAGCGGTGGCAGCAGTCGGGATACATCCCAGGGCGTCATTATGCCGCGATATTCGCCGCCGCCCGCGCGCACGACATTGCCATCGACTTAGCCAAGTTCGTGCCGGAGTCTACCGAATGACCACGCTCCCCGAGAACATTCCGATCGCGTCCGCGCGGCTGCCAGTGGCTTACGAGGCAGCAAGGACGGCTCTCGCCAACTGTGCATCCATCGACGAGTGCCAGGACTGGGCGAACAAAGCTGACGCTCTCGCCTCGTATGCCAAACAGGCAGACGACAACACGCTCCGCAGGCACGCCGAACGGATTCAGGCGCGGGCGGTGCGGCGGTGCGGGGAGTTGCTCAAGCAGTTCGACGGGCGCGGTGGCGATCGGAGCAAAAATGACGCCACCGTCAATTTTGCCCCCACCCAAAAGCAAGCGGCTGATGATGCGGGCCTTTCGGAGCGCCAGCGCGTCACCGCCGTCCGCGTTGCCAATGTCCCAGAACCGGATTTCGAGGCCGCCGTCGATAGCGAAGCGCCGCCGACCGTCAGCAAGCTTGCCGACATGGGACGGGTGCCGCGCGAAACCAAACCAGAACCCGCACCGGCCCCGCCGGGATTTGTCCGCGCCACCGAGCTGATCGGCACGGTCAAGGATTTCGCTAAGTTCTGCAGACACAATGACCCGTCTGTTATGGCCGGCGCCGTTTACCCGCATGAGGTCGCCCAGATGCGTCGAGACGTTTCGATCATCGACGCATGGATGGACCGATTCATCATCAACCTCCCGGAGTGAATTATGAGCCAAGAGCAACTTATTGCGGAAATTAACGACAGCATCACGGCCATGCTCACACAGGGAGCGCCGCGCTACTGAGCAGCCGGAGGCGCGCGGGGTGGGTCTCTCCCGTCCCACCCCAGCGCCGCCTTTCTCATTCTATATGGCGCGGAGGGCTTTCATGATGGCGAACGAAAGCAACGGGGCATTCACGGTTAAGGCCGAATTTGTTACCGGCGCGCCGCAAGCCCTGCGGCATAAACTAAACGCCAGGAAACATCGGCTGGCTCGAAACCTGGATGCCGCCCCATCTCATCTCCCCGGTAATGCCGAGCCGCGCGTGATCCGAGAGAGAGGCGCGCACCACTTGACGCCGGCCAGTACTTTCTTGGACCGCGACGATTGCTCGGAGACATCGCAATGACCGCTGATTACGACGAAGCCGAAGACTCCCGGCTGTCCTATGACGTGGCGATCAAGGCCATCCGCGCGAAGAAGATCGCCGCAGGTGAGATTCTGCCCTGGAAGCGCAAAGAGGTCATCGGTGACGCGACGCTGTATCTGGGGGATTGCCTGGATGTGATGGCAGCGCTGGGGCCGGTTGATCACATTATTTCGGACCCTCCTTATGAGGCTTTAATGCAGGGGCTTCACAACAAAACAAAATTACGGCGCACGGACGGCGGGGCGCAACGTAAGGCGCTCAATTTTCAATCAATTCAAGACTTGCGAGGCCCCTTTCTTGATTGGGCTTGCATAAACAACAAGGGATGGCTGCTCGCATTCTGCAATGTCGAAGGTGTTTGGTTTTGGCGAGAGGCAATCGTTTCCAGAGATATAAAGTTCAAAACGACTTGCATTTGGCACAAGCCAGACAGCACCCCAAAATTTAACGGGCAAGGTCCGGCGCTGGCTTATGAGTGCATAACAACATCATGGTGTGGGCAAGGGCATAGTCGTTGGAATGGCGGGGGGAGTCGTGGCGTTTACACGCACAGGACAAGCAACTCCCGCCGCCACGGCGAACACCCAACTGAAAAACCGCTTTCTCTAATGGAAGAGTTAATTTCACTCTTCACAAACCCCAGCCAAACCATCCTCGACCCGTTCATGGGCTCCGGCACCACTGGGGCCGCCGCCGTCAATCTCGGTCGCACGTTCATCGGCATCGAGATAGACGAGACGTATTTCGACATCGCCTGCCAGCGGATTGAAGACGCGCTGAAACAGCCGCGCCTTTTCGCCGAGCCGAAGCCCAAGACAACCCAGGAATCAATGTTCACCGGAGACTGAATCCCCCACCGGCGCGGGGGCGGCTACCCCATAGCCAGAGCGCCGGACTCCCTGAGCAAACTACCCCTGGCCGCAGACCATCGCAGCCAGGGGGATTTTCAGGACAACCAAACAGGAGGCGCCCATCATGTTGCGGATGAACACCAAACAGACAGACGCCTCGCCAGAATCGACGCCGCAAAAAGTCGCGCAGGAATGCCTCGACGAAGCGGGAGGCGATATCGTGGCGGCGGTGAACGCGATGGAGATGCGGGTTGATGCAGATCGAGACTTGCGTGACACCCTGACATCCCCGCTTATCCGAGGCGCTTGCTACGACGCGATCAAAAGCATCATCCGGCAAGAGCGGAAGCACGTTTGGCTCGCACCGAATTACAGCCCAGACGGCAATTCTGCGGGCGCGAACATCCATGCGGCTCGGTCACTCTATGAGTTCCGCTTGCCGATTGAAGGCCAGCCGACGTTGGGCTCGGCGACGAAAGCAGACGTTGATGCAGCATCGCATTTCTACGGCGCACAGGCGGTTGACATGGCATGGAAGGGCCGTTGGCTCGCGACCATCGCCAAGGGCCTGAAAGCGGCCAAGACGGTTGAGGCGACCTTTTCCGAGGCGAAACTTCGCGCCATGCAGGAGGCAACGAAACATGACTGATTTCCGCGACCACGATACGAACGATAACCAGAGATCCGATGTCGCGGACAGCGGGGGCCAAGATCCGAGTGACGCCCATGGTGCGCGTGCCCCCGCGAAAATTACCGACGGCCACTTGAGCACTGATACCCATTGCACAGACGCCGTCGATGCTGGGGACCATTCGCGGCACGTTACCCATATGAGCGTTGTCCCCAGCAAGAAATCCCGCCGCCAACGTCTCGGTGAAACCCAGAACGTGATTGCGACGGAAGGCGGGGGCCGAAAACGAGATGACGACCATTGGTTGAATGCCCCCGCCGAAGATTCGGGCGACCATTTGCTTGATGAAAACCAGAGCAACCTTGTCGCCCCGGACGTTGCCGGCCAAAAGATCACCGACGCCCAGCAAGAACGTGCCGGCAACGTCCACTCCCTCCGAGAATTGCACCGCCATCGCCAAGATTTTCACCGCGCCGAGAAAGCCATGACTGCGCGGATCAAGGGCAATTGCCGGCGCATGGTCGGCGGCGACAAGAAGGAAGCCGACGTGATCTATCGAGCCATCGAGGGCAAGGGGTCGCATGGCCTGGCCGCATCGGTGATGGTCACGCACTCGATGTTCTTTGAATGCAGATCCGGCTTGGAGGGCGCACGCAAGACCGTCGAGAAAAAGATGGAAAAGCTCGCCAAGCAACTCCCGATTGATCAGTTCGTCGAACAGACCAAAGGTTTTTCCTGGGGTTCGCTGGCTGCCCTCATCGGCGAGACCGGCAACCTCGGCTCGTATGCCAACCCCGCGAAAGTTTGGAAGCGGATGGGCCTTGCCGTGATGTCCGATGCCACCCGTCAACGTCGAGTTTCGGGAGTCGATGCGATGGAACATGGCTATTCACCAACGCGCCGGGCGATCGTTTGGAATATCGGGAACTGCATTATCAAGGCGCAGATCCGCAACGTGAAGGACGACGACGGCGAGCGAACCGATGAGTCGATAGCCATCGGCGATTATGGCCAGATTTACCTCGACAGGAAAATCTACGAATTGGATAGGGTCGAGACGAAAGTTCATGCTCATAATCGGGCCAAACGATACATGGAAAAGCGCTTGATGCGAGATTTGTGGCGGGCCTGGCGGGACGCCACCGGCGAATCGACAACCATTGAGACTATGTATCCCGTCGAATATTTAGACGCTGCGGAATGACTTATCGCGGCGACAAGGCGGCGGGCCAATGGTGACCCGGTACCCATCAGATGGATGCCCGCCGCCACCCTATTCACGAGAGACCGGGCCAAGATACAGGCGCCACCCAAGAGCCCGTTGCCCGCATCTCTCGTGAGCCGGAAGGCCAACCAAAGTATGGCAACCATTGGAAACGTGCCTTCCGGCCACCATTCAACCAATAGGAGAAAGCCATGAATGACGTAGGCGGAATCGCGGGGGATCAACTCCGCTCGTACATCGAAAGAGCCGAAAGACTTATCGAGGAAAAGGATGCTCTCAGCGCCGACATTCGAGAGGTGTTTTCGGAAGCGGCTGGCAACGGCTTCGACAAAAAGGTCATGCGCGAAATCATCAAACTGAGAAAGATGGAACGCGAGGCCCGCCAGGAGCACGAGGAATTACTGCAACTCTACCAACACGCAATCGGGATGGAGTAGCCGGCATGGCGGCGATCACAGAAAAGGCCGCCGCCGCGCTCGGCCTTGCCAAGCCAAAGGCGCGCAGCAAATACAACAACCGTCGAATCAAGGTTGACGGGATCTGGTTTGATAGCCATCGTGAAGCCAAGCGGTGGCAGGAGCTTTGCCTGCTCGCCAAGGCAGACCACATCACCGAGCTAGACCGCCAGGTGCCATTCATCCTGAACGCATACGGCGGGTTGAAAGTTGGGAAATACATCGCCGATTTCGTCTATCGCGAGCCCGGCAAGGGCAAGGTCGTCGAGGATTCGAAGGGCGTCCGCACACCGCTTTACAAGTGGAAGGCCCGCCACATTTTAGCGCAATACGGCATCAAAATACGGGAGACGTAAAATGCAAGCACAGACCAATCGGAACCAGCGGATTATCCAGCGTTACGCCGAGGGTTACGGCAACAGCGAAATCGCCAAAATGTTCAACACAACGGAACCGGCGATAGCGGGCGTCATCAGGCGTCATCGCGAACGAACGGCCATTGAAGACCCGGGATCGACGGCGAAGCGCGATGCAAAAATTATCAAGATGCACAAGGCCGGCGAACGCATGAAGACCATCGGCGCCGCCTTCGGCATCCATTACATGAAGGTCGTATTTGTACTGCGGTCCGCCGGGCTGCTTGGTGTCAGGCCGCCGCGTCCGATCTCCGGGCTGCACGATCGAGGCGTCAAACGCGCTCCCGATATCGACTACGGCAACGGCTTCGAGGACGAGGCCAACATCGACCCTCGCGAGACGCTGGGGAGGGTGTCCCGGGCCGTCACGCATGTTCATTACGCATCATCAGCGGCGACGACGGCGGAGGTGTAACGACGATGGTGCGCTTCGTTGACGCGGGGGAAGAATCATTCTATTATGATGGTGCGGGTTTGAAACACCCAAAGCGCCGATCCCCATTCAGAAGTTTCGGCGGCGTGTGATGCGGTCAGCAGTAATGCCCCGACCTGCGCGTTTTAAGGGTTTCACATCCGCGCCGCCGAAGCGCATTCGTACCCACTCTCGACGTAGTTTTTAATTGTCGAAAGAAACGCATGATGGGCACAGTCCGACATATTGACTTTTATCCCGACGAGTACATTGTTGGGGCCAGCCGTCTGACATTCGAGGAACAGGGCGTATATTGGATGGTTTGCTCCCTCATATCGTCTAACGCCGGGCCTATCGAAGCCGATTATAAATGGATCGGTGGGCTCGGTAGAATGGGCGCGGCCAAGGCACGAAACATTGTAAAAAATCTGATTTTTTCGGGAAAACTCACCGAAAACGGCGGGAAAATTTCACAAAAACGCGCGGAAAACGAAGTGAAAAACGCCCAAAAACGCATTGAAACAAGCCAAAAAAATGGCGCAAACGGAGGGCGCCCACCCAAAGAAATCAATGGCTTAGAAAACCCAGTGGGTTTATCGACAGAAAAGCTAACTACCAACTACCAACTATCAACTACCACTATTAAGAAAGATACTCCGCCGCGAAAACGCGACGAGTCCACGTCTGTTCCATGTGAGTTTGATAATTTTTGGTTAGCCTACCCTCGAAAGTCAGGAAAGGGCGCGGCGAAGAAGGCGTTCGTGAAGGCGGTGAAACTCAAGTCGCCGAGCGATCTGGTCACCTGCGCGGAGGAATACGCCGCCGCTTGCATCGATGCCGGCATTGATCGCCAATACGTTCCACACCCCGCGACGTGGCTGAACCAGGAGCGATGGGACGACGACCCGCCACCCGCCGGCGGTTCGGACCCGGTGCTGGAGTCGGACCTTGAGTGGATCGCGAGGAAGCGATTCGAGACGGAAGAGGCCGTGAGGTTGATGGACGCGGAACAGGAGGCTGGAAATGCAATCTGATAATTCAATCGATTACCGGCAGCGGGTTTCGCTGATCGGCAAAGCCGCGTCCCGGGTGCTGGCGCAATACGCGCCGCCTCCGCATTTGAGGGCGGGCGAGGCCCGGGAAGATTTCATGGCCGACTTGGTCGACGGGCTGAACCAAATCATCCCCACGCGCATCAACCGTGAGCAGATGGATTTAGCTCTGGTGGACATGCGTCGTTCGGTTGTCGGGAACCATAAATACCAACGCTGGCCTTCGGTCGCGGAGATTATCGAGTGGACCCGCCCCGACGTGGTGCGCCACGCTCAACGCAACGACGGCGGAACGACGCAGGCAATACAGCCGCCATCCACTGTCAGGCCGATTACCGCCGAAGATATCGTCAGGAATAACGCTTGGCTGGAGTCAAATCCGATGGAGCGGACGCCGATGGGCGCTAAACTTCAGAGCGCGCTATTGAGCCTGAGGAAAAGCATGAGAACGGCGGGGGCCGACGTGTGATGGCGATGTCTATCTGTTTCGGACTTGGCGCTCTAGATGCGGCATGGATCATCAGGTCCGGCGTAGCGGAGGCAGCGGAATGACCTGGACCCTCCTGCCAGACGAATGGCGCCGCGACACGGGCGAGCCATCCATCACCCGGGCATACGGATGCAGCCAACGTGAGGCTGATGGCATCGCCAACCCGAAAACAGCTTTCGACAAAGCCGTCAGATTTCTGGGGCCGATCCGAGCATACAAGGCAGGCGGTGTTTGGACATTGGACCAGAAGCGGGCTGATGCCATCGCGTTCATCGATGCGATGCGGGCGGCGCAGGCGGTGGCCGAAAAGCGAACCGCAGCGGAGAAGGAGCGCCACCAACGATGGTTGCTCAGCGAATCCGAGCAGGACGCGCGGTGGCTGAAAAGCGAGCCCGTAGCGAAGGAGGACTAGACCCATGACTGAGACACCGACTGAGACCCCGACTGCGGCAGACGACATGAACCGCACGGGCGTTGGCATCATGCGCGTCAACCCGGATGGGACGGAGGAGCGGATTCCCCCGGAAGAGTTTTATCTGAAGCCGAGTGAGATGGAAGAGCGCGTGGCTAAAGCCATCTGCTGCCCGCACAGCGAGTGTCGTCGCAAATCCGGATGCACCGCCCTTTGTATCGGGGTCCGTGCCCGCGCCGTCATCGCCCTCATGGCCAAAGCGAAATCCGAACAGCAGAGCGGTCTGCGGTTTTCCGCAGCTCTGGAGCGGATGAGAGATGGGCTGTCGATGCGGCGGGCGGCATGGCCGGATGGGCTGCACGTTCGCATCCCCGAAAACGTAATGACGTTTGAGGTCTTCTCCAGCAACGGGGCCAAAAGCCCTTGGTGGCCATTGGTCGGCCATATTCTAAACGACGACTGGGAGGTTTATGATGACTAAACAAACAAGAGACATCAATATGCTGAGCCGGATCTATGGAGAGTGGCTTTGGTCCCTTCTCCCGGACGCTTGCGAGATATGCCACGGCAAGCGCGGGGGATGCGCGGGAACGAGAACATAATAGACGGCCCGTTCGGCGCGCTGACCATTTGTGACTACTGCCATGCCGAGGGCAACTACCCGACGATTGAATATGGCGATAAGAAGCGCCATCTCGGCCCGATCGTGAATGCTGGTTTGGTCATGCCTACACCCCGCGCAATGAATGAGGACGCCTAAACCCATGGCCAAAAAAAACGCTAGGCGAACCAAAGCCGACCGCGCGCACCACCTGAGCGTCGCTGACACCGGCACGCCAGAGCGTTGGCGCAAGGGCGACATCATCGAGATGCACGAAACAACCCAAGCCGGCGTGAAGGTGGCCCGGGTGATTACCGTATCGATGATCGATCGATACCTGCACAAAAAACATATCACCACCAAGCAGTCCGACGCGGCCAAGCGGATCTTGACGGATTGGGTCACGGCAGGCCGTCAGATGTCGGTGGTTAGCGGATACGGGCAGACAGGCGGCGGGTCCGGGGAGATGACCGAGAGGGCGGCAGAGGCGCATTCGCGATACGTCGCGGCGCTGCGGGCTGCTGGGCAGGAGTTATCGCCAGTTCTGGTGCATGTGGTCCTGCTGGATGGGTCCGCCTCGGACTGGGCGAATGCGACGCGAAGAGAGCCAAAAGCGGGCATCGAGATACTACGCCTAGCGCTTAATGCCTTGGCGAGATACTACCGCTTGACATAGCGGCCTGCTGAGTGGCACAATTGTCCCAGCGTCGAGAGGTGACGCAAAAATAAACCATCCCCATTTTAACATCGAGACTCGCCCCAGAATGATCTGGAGCAGTCCGGCGTCTGGGGCATTTAATCATGCCCACCGTCAACCAGGCGCACGGAATTCAACGGAGGCCCGAATGCTCTCACAGGCAACCTACATCGAACGCCGCGACGCAGATCCGATGATCGTAAGCGGCGCGCTCTCCGAACGACAGGTGCTGGAGAAAGCGATCGACGCCACGAGTTACCGGCATTTCGGCTGCGTCGCCCAAGGCGGATCGCATTCCATCAATATCGAGGCTGTGGACCGAGCGTCCCTTGGCGTTGTCGAGGAACACGCACCAACACCTCGGCGCGCCACCCGGCTGATGAGCCGGTTTGCCACGCCAGCGAGCGACGCATAATGTCTGGCCTCGGCGACCTCGATAAACACGGCGGCAAAGACATCGACGTGAAGGCGTTCCTCAAGGGAAAATCCCGCCAAGCCAAAATGATTGCCCCGCGCGGAACGGCAACCCGAAACGTCGAGCACGCCCGCGCCCAAAACACACGCGGATGGACACGCCCCGACAAACTAACCGACGACCCGCTATGGCGAAGGAAATAAGGATGGTCGACGCATGGGACGCCGAAGACCGCAAGGCGTTGAATGCCGCATACGACAGATTGAAAAAGCTGCCCGTTGCCGAGCCGCATTACATACCGCTGATAGCCGCTCAGGTTCTCAGCAAATGGTGGGATGAAGATCGACCCGGTGGGCGAGCAGAACTCGGTAGGCGGTTAGAAACCGCATTTCATGATCGCAGACAAGAGGCTGCCTGAAGTGATGTCACGCGCTGCCAACTCCGCATATCGCCTCGGTGATGGAACAGTAGATCAAGATTTCGACGACCGGCGCGGCGCCATCATGCAAATAACAAACGCCATCCTTCGACGCGGCTCACTCGACACGCCTTGGACGACATTGCCATCACCAGGAACGGGCAACGGCGGAAACGGCAATGCAGGGCGCCATTCCGATGGCTACCTATTCGGCGGATGCGACATCAAAGAAATCGACCGCCGCATCAATGAGTGGGAAGCGTCAAATGGCTAAAGGCCAACCGAATAATTTGGACTATAAAACACATAAAGATGTCCTTATGTGGCCAGCCGACAAGGTTGAGCGGCGCAGCGTTGATAGCCTTATCCCATACGCACGCAACGCCCGCACACATAGCGACGAGCAAGTGGCGCAGATAGCCGCGAGCATCAAAGAGTGGGGCTGGACGATGCCAATCCCCGCCGATGAGGATGGCGGTGTTATAGCCGGCCACGGCAGAATTATGGCAGCGCGAAAGCTGGGCATCGTTGATGTTCCGGTGATGGTTGCGACGGGTTGGAGTGAGGCGCAAAAGCGGGCGTATGTTCTCGCAGACAACAAACTCACGCTCAATTCTGGATGGGATCTGGATCTGCTCGGGGCTGAACTTGAGGGCCTTGGCGATCTTGGCTTTGACATCGGGCTCACTGGATTTAGCGAGGAAGAGTTTGCCACGCTGACAGCGGATAAAACCGAGGGACTGACTGACCCGGACGACGTGCCGGATGCGCCGGACGACCCGGTTACCGTGACCGGCGACGTTTGGTTGCTTGGCAAGCACCGCCTAATGTGTGGGGACTCGACCAGCATTGATGCTGTGGGCAAACTGATGGATGGGCAGAGGGCTTCGCTGGTTGTTACGGACCCACCTTGGAATGTTGCCTACGGTACGAATATCGCAATGGACAACCCCCAGAATTATAAGGTGCGCGAGATTTTAAACGATAATTTTTCGACAACTAAAGAGTGGGTGGACTTTTTGGCTGGTGTCACCTCTTGTATAAACGCAGTAACGCTGCCGGGTTGTCCGTTGTATTGTGTCATGGGTGCATCAGAGTGGCCGGCTATAGACTCGGCCCTTCGTGGCGCTGATTTTCATTGGTCGTCCACAATAATTTGGGCGAAAGACCAACTCGTGATGAGCAGGAAAGACTACCACACCCAATACGAGCCGATGTGGTATGGATGGAAGGGGGACGCAAAACGGATATGGGTGGTGAAAGACAGGAAGCAGTCCGACCTGTGGAAGTGTGACCGCCCCAAGGCATCTCCGCTGCACCCAACTACAAAGCCTATTGAACTTGCCGAAAGGGCAATCCTTAACTCATCAAATGCAGGGGTGGTGACATACGAACCGTTCGGCGGTTCTGGATGGATGCTTATTGCTAGCGAAAAAACAGGGCGCATCAATTGCAGCATGGAACTCGACCCTAAATACTGCGACGTAATCATTCAGCGCTGGCAAGCATTCACGGGCGAGGCAGCCACGCTGGAGGCCGATGGCCGGGCATTCGACGAGGTTGCCGCTGAGAGGCTGCAGGAGGCTGCATAATGGCTCACAAGCCAACTGACGCTACGCGGAAGCAAGTCGAGGCCATGTGTGGCTATGGTGTGCCGCAGGAAGACATCGCCCGCGTCTTGAGCATATCAACGCCGACTCTGGTCAAGCATTACCGCGAAGAGGTTGATACGGGCGCGACCAAAGCGACGGCGAAGGTTGCCGAGAGTTTGTTTAGGAAGGCGACCGGAGACGGGCAGGGCGCGGTGGCCGCCGCAATATTCTGGATGAAGACTCGGGCCGGTTGGCGGGAGACGACCCGCATTGAACACGAAGGATTGGATAAAGCGATCGATGGCCTCTCCCGCGAAGAGCTCAAAGCAATTGCCAGCAATCTCGTCGCTGCAGAGGAGGAGGCTGCTGGAAGCGGTGACGGAGAGACTGGCGGAAAACCAGCTACCGGATTATCGACCGTACATTAAGCAGGCGGAATTCCACGCTCAAGCGTCCCGCGAGCGCCTGTTTATGGCCGGAAATCAATTAGGAAAAACGATGGCCGGCGCATATGAGTGCGCAATACACCTAACGGGGAAATACCCTGATTGGTGGGCGGGGCATCGCTTTGAACGCGCCCCGGTCGGCTGGGCGGCGGGCGAAACCGGCGAGGTTGTTCGGGATACGATCCAGCGGTTGTTGCTGGGGCGTGTTCGCCACGGCACGGGCACGATACCGAAAGATGACTTGATTAACGTCGGGTCGGCTTTGGGCACGCCGGGGCTGGTCGGCACCATTAAGGTGCGTCATGTATCGGGCGGCGAAAGCCAGTTGACGCTCAAGACGTACAGCCAGGGCCGGGAAAAATTCCAAGGCGAAACGCTGGATTTCTGTTGGCTCGATGAGGAACCTAGCCTTGAGATATTCACGGAGGCGCTGACCAGAACGAATACAACGCAAGGGCCGATTTGGATCACATTCACGCCGCTGCTGGGGATGTCTAACGTGGTTGCGAGGTTCCTGATGGAAGAGTCGCCCGACCGTTCCGTAACGCAGATGACCATCGACGACGCGGAGCATTACACGCCGGAACAGCGGGAACAAATCAAGGCCAGTTACCCCAAGCACGAACGCGAAGCGCGGACCAGGGGCATCCCGATTATGGGTTCGGGCCGGGTTTATCCTGTGGCCGAGGAAGAGATAACCGTTGCGCCGTTGGCGATCCCATCGCATTGGACGCGGATTGTCGGCATGGACCTGGGTTGGGACCATCCGACAACGGCGGTTTGGCTGGCGTGGGATAAAGATTCCGATACGATCTATGTCACGGACGCTTACCGCAAGAGCGAGGCTGTGCCGGCGATGCACGCGGCGACCATCAAGGCCAAGGGTGAATGGATGCCTGTTGCTTGGCCATCGGACGGCAGCAGCCATGGCAGAGATGGCGCGACGCCGTTGGTGGAGCAATATCGCGGCCACGGGTTGAAGATGCTCAAGGACCGCGCGCAATTCGTTGACGGCGGGGTGTCCGTTGAGGCCGGCCTGATGGAAATCCTGGAGCGGATGGAAACGGGTCGCTTCAAGGTGTTCGCCCATCTCAACGAGTGGTGGGAAGAGTTCCGCATTTACCATCGCAAGGACGGCAAGATCGTCAAAGAGCGCGACGATCTGATGGACGCCACGCGATACGCCGTGATGATGAAGCGCGAGGCGAAGACCAAGCCGACTGCGCATAAGTCGATCAAGGTCAATACAAGCTGGGTGGAATAACCCGCACCGGCGATTTCACAAAGGTTGCAAATGTCACAACACCTCACCGTGCGCGTGGGCCATCTCGACCGCGCCCTAACCGATGCCCTTGACGCCATCGCGGGCCTGACGATCAAGGTCGGCGGCATGGAAGATCGCATTCGGGATCTGGAGGCGGCTGCTGTGAACGCGATGGAGTTATTCCCGTCCGAGGCTCCGCTAGACACGCGCGAAGGCCCGACCGTCGTTGAACTGATGCCCAAGAGGCGCGGGCGTCCGAGGAAAGAAAATAATGGCTGATTCGACCGCCGCCGATAGCAAACTCCGAGCCGCGTTATCGTCGCAATTGCGTTCGGCGATCGGCTACGACAACGACGAATTGTCATCGGAGCGTGCGACCGCTTGGCGTTACTACATGGGCGAGTTATCGACCCTGCCGAGCATCGAAGGCCGCTCAAAGGTCATGAGCCGCGATGTTTACGAGACGATCGAGACGGTCATGCCGTCATTGACGCGGGTGTTTCTCGGCACCGACCAGGTGTTCCGTTTTGAGCCCGAGGGCGAGGAAGATGAAGACGCCGCGAAGCAGGCCACGGATTATGTGGCGTGGTTAATGCGCCGCAAGGACAATTTCCGGCAGATATTCGACTGGATGAAATCGCCGCTGATTTACAAAAACAGCGTGCTGCATGTCTGGTGGGAAGAGACCGAAACCGAGGTGACCGAGGAATACACCGGGCTGAGTGAGGAGGAGTTCTCCGAAATCGTCAATGACGACAGCGTGACGGTCGAGGAGTCCGAGGAATATACCGAGACCATCCACGGGATGGAGGCCGAAGATCCGCCGATGTTGGGCGGGCCGCAAGAGCAGGCGCCGATGACGCCCGGCATGGAAGCGCAAGGGATGCCGCAAGGGATGCCGATGCAGCCCGGTATGATGATGCAGCCGGGCGCGATGATGCCGCCGATGCCGGAGCAGGTCACGCTATACGATATCAAGATCCGCCGGGTGAAGACCGATGGCGAGATCAAGATGGAGGCTTTGCCCCCCGAGGAATTCCTGACCAACAGCCGCGCCAAGTCCATCGAGGACGCGCGCATGTGCGCCCGCCGGACGCGGGTATCGAAAAGCGTGCTGCTCAATCGTGGCTATGACGAAACCGAGGTTGAGAAATTAAGCGCCGACGACGACCTGTACGAAGAGACCGAACAGCGCTTTGATGACCTGGAATACGACGACGACAACGACGCCACGGACGACGCCGCGCAACTCTGCCGGATCTACGAGGTTTATATCCAGCACGACTATGACGACGACGGCAAGACCGAATGGCGCCGCATCGTCATGGGCAACGGCCCGGATGCGCCGGTCATATTCGAGAACGACGAGCACGAGGGACTGCTGCCGTTCTGCGACCTGACGCCGATCATCCTGCCGCATCGCCGCATCGGGTTGTCGATGGAAGACGGTGCGCGCGAGGTCCAGCGGTGGAAGTCAACACTGCTTCGCATGATGATGGATGGGCTTTATCACTCGGTGTTTCCGCGCAAGGTCGTGGATATGAGCCAGATCGAGCCTGAATTTTTTAACGATGTCCTGAACCAAGCGCCCGATAGCATCATCCGCGCCAAGGGGCCGAACGCCATCACGCCGGTCGCGACGACCTGGGAGGGCCAGCGCGCGTTCCCGATGCTGGAGTATGTCGACGGGCAACTGGTCCGCCGCACGGGCGTAACGCCGATGGGACCGGATCTGAACCCGAATGCGCTGCAGCCCGAAACCGCCGAGAAAGTCCGCGAGGACGGCAACCAAGGCCGCGAGCGCACAGAACTGATCACCCGGGTTTATGCCGAGACGGGGTTTAAGCAGCTCGCCCGGTTGATGTTACACCTGATAACCAAGCATCAGGACAAAGAACGGATCATCCGCCTGCGCGGTAAGTGGGTGCCTATGGACCCGCGCGGCTGGAACGCCGACATGGACATCAAGGTGTCGGTTGGATTGGGCACCGGCAACCGCGACCAGCAGATGCAGCGGTATATGGTTATCGCGCAGAAGCAGGAGCAAATTATCCAGACTGCGGGGATGAACAACCCGCTGGTGACGCTGAAAAACTATTACAACACGCTGGAGAAGATGGTCGAGGCGGCGGACCTGCCGGACGTTGATATCTTCTTCACCGACCCTGACGAGAACGAACAGCCGCCGGCACCGCCGCAGCAAGACCCGAAAGCCATCGAGGCGCAGGGCAAGATGCAAATGGAAATGCAGAAGTTCCAGGCGCAGCAGCAGGCCGATGCTCAGAAGATGCAAGCGCAGCAGCAAATGGACGCGCAAAAGATGCAGGCCGAGGCGGTGATGGCCGAACAGCGGATGCAATCCGAGGCGGCGCTTGCCGGGCAGAAGATGCAAGCCGAGCAACGGATGAAGGCCGAGGAATTCCAGCGCACCGCCGCGATGCAGGCCGAGCAATTCCAGCAGCA
>ERZ890604.25-NODE-25-length-57055-cov-6.499246_pt1 | contig 57055 bp, 96 predicted proteins | sample MGYA00521097_ERZ890604 | MGnify/ENA primary metagenome ERZ890604 (study PRJEB32303, sample SAMEA104408625) | aquatic metagenome | biome: Brackish water; feature: Chemocline; material: water | place: Baltic Sea | collected 2014-10-26T21:54:00 | depth 120 m ... | reverse complement strand
CTGCGACGGCGAACGTCAGCGTCACGCCGACCACAGGTTCGCTCACTACGACACTGTTCGCGCCGACTGTCGCTGCGACGGCGAACGTCAGCGTCACGCCTGCAACCGTCGCACTGGCGACGACGCTATACGCTCCGACTGTATCGACTACATCGGCGGACAACATCGTCGTCACGCCTGCGACCGCCAGCCTAGTGACCACCATGTATGCGCCTTCCGTATCCAACTCGCCGCGCAACCTTGTGACGGTTGGGACATGGTCAACGCCTGTGACGTTTGCCGCTGGCGATCAGTTCGTTCTAACTCTGACGGGAGGAGGTTCGACAACCAATGCTCGTTGCAGGATCACCGTGCAACTCGACGATGTGTGATCGATGATAACGATAACATCTTTTAGTAATGAATTACTGTTGATAACAGTATGCTAGTTTAGGATCGATACACATGAGCAAACTGAATATAAGAATACAAAACGCCATCCGAAATCAACTCGAAGTCATGAAGAAGATGAATGACCTTCGTGAACAACAACGAGCCGCTGAAGTTGCCTACTCCAATACTGTAGGGAAACTCACTGTTTTATCCGAGCTTTACGAAGAGGATAATGGAAGGTCACTAGAACATGACCTCGACAAGGATGAGTCATGGAAGCAGATCGTTTCCAAGATCCGTGAACAACTAGACAGTAATGGCAACATCAGCCCTGTTCCAACCCCCGCTATAGCTGAGCCAGAAAAACAACAGCAAACAGTTGCAAGGCGTCGTGCACCTGCTAAGATCACTGTAGATGACAACCCTCCTGGTCCTGGTACAGACGAAGGCTAGCGCAAACAAACCCTCCCACCACCTCCCATGGTGCTAGGCCAGCCCAACCGATTGGTCCCGGTTGGGCTGGCCTTTTTTATAATCAAATATGCTTGCAGTTATTGATAATGTAATCCACCTCAAGAAGGACACAGTGCCTTCCGAGTTGCTGGATACTGTCAGGTCCGAGTTGACTGTTGATAACCCTGCTTATCATCAGATGCAGATGATGCAGTATCGGAATCCGAAGAAGTATCAGTTCGCTAGGATGCCTCCGTCTACGATCACCTCCTACGATGAGACTAGCAATACTCTTTTCATACCCAGAGGTTATCGCAGTAGGCTAAAGGATCTCGCTGTTGAGCACGACCAGTCAATCGATTGGCATGACAACACTATTAAGTTCGAGAGGATCCACGATATGACTCAGTCCTCAAGCGTGACATTGAAAAACTATCAGCGTCGTGGGTTGAGCGAAATGGTGATGCGTGGCAATGGTGTGTTGGTGGCACCATGTGGAGGTGGCAAGACAGTCACAGGCATCGGCATTTTAACTACGCTCAAGCAACCCACTTTAGTGATAGTCCATAAGACTGATCTTATGTCCCAGTGGAAGGATGAGTTGGATGATAAAGCTGATCTCCCATGCTCCGTTGGACAATGGGGGGGCGGTGTGAAGCAACGAGAGATTGTAACTGTCGCAACAATTCAAACACTGATTAAGATGCCGCCAGCAGAGCTTGCTAAGTTCCTGGGGCACTTTGGTTGTGTCATCCTTGATGAAGCACACCACTGCCCAGCCGATACCTTCATGGGTATTATGAACTTATCGCCGTCCAAATACCGATTTGGTTTGACCGCTACACCTGAACGGAAGGATGGTCTTGAAGAACTCATGTACCAAGTCATAGGACCCGTTAGGGCTGAGATCACCGACTCTGAGCTTGTCGCCGAAGGACGATCGCAAACATGTGAAGTTGTTGAAGTCGAAACTAAGTTCTACACTAGGCACACAGCTAGTGAGTGGACAAAGCTAATAGCAGAGTTGACTAATGATGGCGACCGTAACCGTCTAATCGTGAACAGTATTGTGAATGACTGGAACGAAGGGCAATTCCCATTAGTCCTATCCGACCGCGTTGGGCACTGCCGACAACTGCAAACGATGCTGCGTGGGCATGGAATGGATGCACAACTACTGATTGGTGCCGTCAACCAAGGGGAGCGGGACAGGATTATGTCTAGGGCGCGTCAGGGCCTCGTAGACGCGATCATCGCCACCAAGGTAGCCGACGAGGGGTTGGACATACCGACGCTGTCCTCGATCCACCTCACAAGCCCTACGGCCAATAAGGCCAACACCCAGCAACGAGTTGGTCGTATCCGTAGGCCCGTCCCAGGTAAGCGAAGTATCGTGTTTGATTACATCGACCTTCGTGTGCCGTGCTTGGCTCGAATGGCAAAGGCCAGAAGGATGATGTTCAAGCGGTGGGGTTTCAGTTCCACCAAAGGGTGATGTAGCTAGCCCTTTGGTCTGCTTTCACTCGCGGCTCGAATATCCGCTTGGATCTCTTTGCGTATCCAAGCTCGGGTCTCACGTTCGAGTTTCTCATGTAGATCCAGCAGTAGATTCACACGAATAGCATTGTGCGCTTGTTCAGCCTGACAATAGTCAGGTGTTTGAGCTATCTTATCAGGATGGCTAGGCTTCGACAGCGGAAACTGTTCCGTGATCTTCTTCCGTATGCCATTTCGATCCTGCGTGCACTTCTTGCATTTGCGATAGTGATTACCTGTGGAAGTCAAATAACTGTATGAATTACTATCAGTCCAAGCGTGGCCTCGATTGCAGTGTGTCTCCTTGAAAAAACCTACCATCTTCAGTCTATAACCCGCCTCTTTGATACTAACCCATTGTTCCAGTTACTAATTGAGTAACCGATGATCTCATTGTTGATATCCAAGCGGACGAGTGAAACGAGTTCGCTTGCATGACTGAAGCGATAAGTGAGCGAAGCGAGCTTATTGCTGATAGTCAATTAACCACTCCAACTCCCCCATGGGGGGTTTATAAGGGGGGTCATCAAGTTTCATTAGTTAAAAAATACGATCAAGCGAAAAAAAAGTACTCAGGTTTATGAAAGGCAGCAAGTGCTATTCATGGCATCGCGTTTCTCGTATGTATGATACGATGCCCACTTACAAGATAGGGAAGCTATACGTTGAAGCTAAGGATGAGAGAGAGGCTACTGCTATCCACAACGCTCTCCAGTCATCATCTGGTGACACTATCATCATAAGAAAGGGGTCCAGGAACTTTCTGATACCAATTCCTGAAGATGGTAGCTTGGAGGTTTTTTCAAAAAGGGGTGCAACGGTATCCTTTTGTGGTTCAATTCAAGGTGGGCTTGGTTCAAAGATACTCAGGAGTGCTGTTGATAATGTCAATGTAACTACTAGTGAGAGTCTTAAGATTGGACAACACATCAAGAAAATTGAACAGGCGAAGTCCAAAGATTTTGACAAGAAGGTTATCAGTGATTGGGAGTCGACAATGCCTGAATCGGCTAAGGCTATTTACCGTGATATAATACTTAAGATTGAAGCCACTACTGATGCTTACAAATGGGAAATCATTACAGGCTTGAAATCCAAGGGTATCGAGAAGATTCCATCTGCCTCGTGGATACCAGCACTCAGTTGGTTCAACGAGAAAGTCCTTTCAAAAGCTGACTTTAGTGAGACATGGAAGTTGCGTGTGTCATTAGTGACTACCTTGGTAAAGATTGTTGGTGGTGGCGCTCGAAGCTCGACAACTATGAAGAGGGTTATTGAAACACACGACGAAGATTACTGGAGTAAATATGCCGAGGGAGACACAAGAAGCTAAACAGATAGTCGCCCAGCTATTTGGCGACAACCACCCGAGTTTCATTCTGAAGACGCTAGTAGCTCACTACAGGGATACGAATGATTGGGCTTGCGACAACTGTGGCAACACTGGCACGGTCCTTAAAGTCCATGGAACTTCAATTAGAAGCAGTAGCTGCATGTGCTGTAGGATACGCGACAGGAATATGAAGCTCAGTCGTTTACGGACCGAGTCCAATATACCTGATAAGTATCAAGGTGCCGCAATCGACATGTGGGACAATCCTGGTAAGAACGACAAGGAGGCTTCGCTTAATAACGCCAGCTACCACGTTGTAGAAAAGTATTGTTCCGACATAACCAGAGTCGTTAATGGAGGGTATGGGATATACCTCACTGGTCCAAATGGCGTAGGTAAAACCTACTTAGCTTGCTGCATTGCCAGTCGAGCTATCGATGCCGGTCTCAGTGTCAAATATTATACGATGGCTGAAATAACCAGGATGCAAATTAACGGCTGGTTTGACGACGACTCAAAGAAATCGGTAAGCGATATAGGTACTGTCGACCTCCTGATCCTGGACGATTTGGACAAAATCTATAGGACCAAAACGGGGATCGAGACATCGTTGTTTGATAATATGCTCCGCGAAAGATTGCAGGCTAACTTGTCATGTATATTCACGAGTAACAGAACAACTGATGATGCCAAAGGCGACTTTGGACAACATATATACTCAATGTTGAAAGAGCATTGTGCAGAGCTTGTCCTGGTGGGGTCAGACTACAGGTCAAGTGGACAAATCGATGTTCGTCGTAAGATAATTAATGATTAGGAGGATTAATGGCGGACGGTGTCGTACTTGAGCAGACCATCTTAGGGCATGCCCTTAATGATACCTCCTGCTTCCAATTGTTCATTACTGAGGTTGAGTGGGACTCGTTCTCGGCACCAAACCATAAAGTTATAGCATTCTGCTTGAGCAGGATGGCTGCAAGCGGAATAGGTTGTCCTGATGAGGACAGTTTCCAGCTTGTAGTATCTCAATACCCTGGCGAAGACAAGGACTACGGCGGTGCTGAGTATATTCGCAGCTTACAATCAGCCTTCATCGATCCTACCGAGAACTATCAGTCCCTAATACAGCACTTCAAGCTACACTCGGCCAAGGTGAGGATAGGTGGCAGTAGGCTGCAAAAGTTACTCCAAGTATGCAACAGTCCAAAGACTAGCGCGAGTGACGTTAAGGAAGTTGTCGCCTCGATACAGGAGGATATTGAGAGCGCGAACACTAGTGGATTTAATTTCAAAGATGCATCCGAATTAGGTGATGAATACCTGCTATCGCTCGAAAGTAGGAAGGAACAGTCGTTTCACACCACAGGATTAGTTGATCTTGACGCCCACTTGGTAAATGGATTCGCCCCTAAACTCATAAGCGTATTGGCAGGGTTTACAGGGATGGCTAAATCAACTGTCGCCATACACATGGCCCACCGAATTGCGGTCCAAGGTGTTGGAGTTGCTATGTTTAGCATGGAGTCGACATCGGTATCGATGATGGATAAGATGGTGTCGACCCTGACTCAGATACCTTTGGGGAGGCTTAAGAAGGAATCGGCGTATTTAACTGATGAAGAACGCGAGTCCATATTGGTAGCAGTGGATGACTTAAGAAGACTTCCGCTTCTAATAAATGATCAAGCAAGTATATCGATGGATGGGATGCTGTATCAAATACAGTGCGCCCAGCGTCGTGGCCATGACCCAAAAGTCGTGTTCATCGACCTGTTTGGTAAGCTAGAGGATGTTGACACAGGCGACAACTTAGCCGCACGAATCCAACGTGAGATGAAGCGCGTGCGTGTCTTGGCTAAGTCCCTCGACATACACTTTGTGTGTATTGTCCAGATCGGCAGGCAAGGATTTGGAAGAGGTAGGCAGGGATCCATAAAGCGACCCACTCTGATTGATATTAAGAATGCTAATGCATATGCTGAGGAGGCCGACCTAGTCCTACTGCTACATCGCAATAAGTATTACCTACCTGACTTAGAGGATGACATACTTGAAATCGATGTCGCTAAGCAACGTGATGGCGAGGCGAACATGAAGGAATACTTCGAGATGTTTGCCGACAGGTCTACTATCATGGGCACAGACAAAAGACCCCACGACCATGGTGGCGAGCAATGATAGATGTGGATCAACTGGTGGCCAACTCGGACGTTGGGGTCGTCCTCCACCAGTTAGGCATCGACTGGGAGAGAAGGAAATCCGGTAAGAATAATGAGCTCTACTTCTCTTGCCCAACAGTTAACCATCCTGACGACTCCTCTAAGAAGCGTTGCAGCATGGCTGAGGACGGGGATCACAAGGGTGTGTTCAACTGCTGGGCGTGTGACTTCAAGGGAAGCCTACTACAATTCATACGCGCCCTTCGCGGATGGGATTTCTGGCAGGCAGTCGAGTACCTCGAAGGGCAATTCGGGTCAGCTACAATAGGTGGAATAAAGGAGCTTAAGCTTAAGTTGAGGATGAGCAAACCTGACCACGAGCCTGCAATCGATCTGCCAGAGTATGAGTTGCCCAGTGATTACAAACTGCTGAGTGATAGTTCATCGCCGAGTGCCAGCAGGATCAAAGATTGGCTAGAAATCGAGAGACATATTGATAATCGTGCTATCGAGAAGTTCAATATAGGTATGTCAATATCGGATTGGCTAGGCCCAGTGCTGGTGATTCCGATAATGTTTGGCGGCTCGATTCGGAGCATCTTCACGGCGCAGCCAAAGTCCGGCGGTAGGAAGCTATACCCAAAGGGGTCGCCACAAGGTGAGATCATATTCAACTATGACCAATGCCTACCGTCCAGGGAATACATCATGGTGGAGTCCATACTTGATGCCATCAAGATATGGTCAGTTACAGGCCGTGATGCAATGGCTTGCTACACCAATATGATCAGCAATCAGCAGTTGAAACTGCTTCATCCATTCGAGACACACGGTGTGATGCCCGACATGGACGGCAAGCGAGGATGGGATCTGGTCGATCGTATGCTACCCACGACGGGAAAGGCTATGTGGGTCTACATGTGCCCAGAGGGGAAGGATCCTGGCGATTGTAGCAGTGTCGAGCTACGCAGCACTGTGCAGTGGAGGAAGAGGTACTGCGACTATGAGAGCCAGTACTTATGCGAAAAAATGAATAAAAAGCCTACATGCATATACGCAGTTAGGAAAACCTAGTTTTCGCTTGCGTAGCCTCCATGCCATGGGTAGTTTGCTGCTCACTGGCAATAAACAATGGTGGAGGATCATGTTAGAATTGAGGCGGTCAGCAGACAAATCACAGTTCAATTCAATCGAGAAACAATTTTCAAGATTGATAAAATCACAGGTTTACTCATTCGCTAATGATAAACATCTAAGGCGCTTTCAGGATATAGATGATCTCTACAACGTGGGGTTAGCCAAGTTGCATGAGGTGTGTCGTAATTTTGAATATGACGACGACATCGACGAGGACCATAATCTGAAACGATTTGTGGCGATGGTTCGGAAGTATGTTCGGAACGCCATGATCGACGAGCAATACACGTATCAGGCAGCTAAGAGACGACCGCAAGGTAGTCTATCATCCTTAGACCAGCTTGTTGGTGAGGACGATGAAGAAAGTGGATCGTCATTGGCATGTAGTCGGTTAACGCAGCAATGCACTGCGTGCAGTCAAGCTAGTGTCAATATCGCTGTCCAATCCATAAGGTCTGATCTGTCTGGTATTGATAGAGCCGTCTTTGAAATGATCGCCGAAGGCTACCCTGCGGATAAGGTTGCTGGAGTCTTAGGCATGAAGGTTAGCAAGGTGAGGTATATCATATACGAGACGATACAGCCCAGAGCTATAATCCATGGCGTCGCAACCTGAAGACATCATACACATCGAGCTTGATTGGGATGACGATAAGATCATTACAATCAGCCCTTCAAAGGATGATTGGCACCCCGATGCTAGATATTGGTTGCCAATCAATAATGTCGACAGATATCAAACATATCTTAGACTGAATAAATTACCGCTTCTAAACTGCAAGAAGCACTTGCATAGGCTAATTGCAGGCCGTATTGTGCAAAGGACTAATAACAAGTAACACTATGTCAGATAAGAACACCGTCGAGATTAAGACTCGTCTTCGCCGTACTCGCCGCCTCCGAATGGGGCAAAACAAGTCGCAGACTGATGGTAGCGCGATTGCTGCCATTCGCATCAGCGGTCTGTACCTGCACGACCTTGGATTTGAACCCTATGGATTCTTTGACATGGTCATCCAGGATGATGGTTCGCTGTCGATTAAGCCCGTCCCTGCGGAGGAAGGTGTTGACTCAGTTGTACCTGCGTCAGGCACAGTAGCCCAAGACAACGAAGGGTAATGTCTGAGTTCGTCCATCTATGCTGTGTGAGTGATCGCAGCATTGGGCACGGGTTAATCAAACCATCACAGCTTGCAGCCGAGTATGCAAAACGTGGTGCGGTTGCTGCGGCAATTACTGACTACGGCAACATGAACGCCTCTGTTCAGCTGTATAAGTCTTGCCGTGACAATGGCTTGAGGCCCATTTATGGGGCTATCCTAAACCTAGTAGACGACAAGTCAGTCAAGACTACAGGTTATACGAACCTGTGTTTGATAGCTAAGAGTAGGGTTGGGTTTGAGAATCTAATCAAGCTCACCACTATCGGCTCGATGTACTCATACTATGTGCCGCGTGTTGATATGAAGGCTCTGTCCAAGTATAGTGATGGCTTGTTGCTACTCACTGGTGGACTGAAGGGCCTAGCCGCGAAGCAGATATTCTCATCGAGCGAGGCCGAGTTGGGACCACTCATGGATAGGATGGGGCCGATATACGGCGACGACATTTATCTTGAGATTAGGGATATGCCTACCGAGTCTCAGCGTGCGTTGAATTCAAAAATATTCGACTACGCTTCTGCTAATAATGAGAAGGTTGTGGCTAATGGCATGCCATATTACCTGAGTGATAGTGATTCTGATCTGCACAAGACACTGTACCAAGCAAGGAACTTCAGATCGGGTCCATCAGGTTACCCACTGAAAGGCCCGAGCCACTTAAAGAGCAGGCAGGAGATGATTGACAGCCTCAAATCGCTACATAGTGGGATGCATATGGACGCCATCAATAAGGCGGTAGCTATGTCAGATAGCATAGTCAACAGGATTGAAGACTTCGACCTACGCGAAGGGGTTAAGATACCGAGGTACACAGGTTGAGGTTCCTTCGGCTTCCATACCATTACTTGCCGACATCGCTGCTATGGATGCACTATCGCTATAGCCACGGATTGTTGAACACGATCTATGATATCCACAACGACATACCTAACCCAAACTGGTGGAGGTCATACGTGTCAGCGTATATGTACCATCCTATCTTCGTATACTGGGTGTATATCAAGGCCAAGCGTAGGCTCAAGGCGATAATACCGAAGGATCACCGAAGCAGGGGTGTGGTCGATGCCACCAAGTTTACTGATGGCGTGATGCAGATGGGAACTAGGCCATTGTCTGACTTTATTCCACCTAAAGACACTGATTTGGCCGCAGATACCGTCTGGTTACTTGACTACGAAGGCAATAAGGATGGCATGAGCCTACCCTTTAACTACCTTGAATTGGCGAGACAACATTATGGCAACGAAGTTAACGAAAGATCTCAGCAGGGAATTGCCCGATCCAAAGGCGCTCATCGTGACTCTGACAGAGACTGGTATCTCTCTTAGAGCTAAGAGGCGTCGAAAGGGTATTACAGTTTCGTGGGAGCAGTTAGTCACCTCTCTCTGGAAAACTGGATTGTTCCAGGACCAGGACGCATTGAAACTGGGTGTAGCGCACCTGTTGATCGATCAACCTGACCCTGCCATCGACGAACCAGTTGAAATTGAGGAGTCCAAGTGAAGCTTTCGCGAGTTGACTTACTCAAGTCACTATCCATATTAGGGAATGCGGTTGGAAACAAGGTCATGGCTATTGCTGACTTTGTCAAGATTAGCTACTCCAGTGAGTCAGGTCGGCTGTCAATGTCGACTACTGATTATAATGCATTCATAAACGTCGATCACGGAGAGGTGGATGGTGGTGACAAGTCTTTCGACTTGCTTATTGACTACAAAAAACTCGCCAACATCGTTAGGTGCAGCACCACTGATGATGTCAATATAACCGATAAAGGCGACTATGTAAGGGTTAAGACGAACGGCACTTACAAGTTTGAGAAGTGGTCTGATATTGACGACTTCCCGTCTGCCGACTTCGTATCAGAAGACCTAAACGAGTTCGAAGCATCCAAGCTAGTGAGTGCGTGGTCAAAGACTGTCGTCGCTGTTAGTAAGGACATCGGTAAGCTATCATTCCAGGGAGTGAATTACGATGGTAGCTTTACGGCTACTGACAATAGGCGTTTATCATCTTTCCAGATACCCGGAGACCAACGTCCACCTGTGTTGCTCCCCCCTACGATGGGTAGTATCATCAATCAATGTAAGGGCAATGTGAGCATTGGCGTGTCCACTAATGGAAAGGCACTAGTGGTCATGAGTCCTGAGAATAACATGCTTGCTAGCGTCCGCATACTGGATGCATCATTCCCTGACTATCGCAAGTTCACGGACGCAGCTTCCGACGATCCTTCCTGCGTTAAGGTGTCAGCTTCGCTACCAGAGCTAATGGGCGCGTGCGATCGTATGCAGGCATTTACGGACAACAACAGCCGCACATTCGACTTGGAGCTACATGGTGGAGAACACCCCACTATTAAGATGCACACCATCCATAAGGGTGCAGCCGAGGAGTCAGTTGATGCGGTGTTGGACGGGGATTTTGATGATTTTGTAGTAAGCAAAAACACTTACATGCTCGACCACTTCATGGTCGCCCTTGGTGTCCTAGATAGTGATTCGTTCGTCGGCTTCGTGATCAAGAGTAACGGCATGATGTGGATACGGGAGTCGCGATCTAGCGGCGAAACCTACCTGCACTTGTTGCAGCCGGTAACTATATGAGTGGCTTGTTCGGCGACTTGGATCCACCGCCAAAGAAGAAGGTTGTGGATAGGATGTTGAAGAAGCCGAGCAGGGAGCAATTACTATCTAATATGGTCAGGGGTAGTGGTTCGGACTTCAGTTCAGTTGAGATAAAGAAGAAGCATGCCAAGCAAGATAGAGGAAACATCGATCCACCTATCAACTACATAGATGATGAGCAATAAATTATACGATGTCGGTGACATACTGGGGGACTGCGCCAAGTGCGGTGATGTCGCATCTATCAAATATCGAGGCGGTGACAGTGCCTACTGCGCTAAGTGTGGAGTTATTTGTGAGATCCAGTTCGATGATGACGAGCGAATCATCGATAGCCATGAAGTTGATTCGACGCCTAACTACATCAGGAAGTCGCGCCCGTGGCGTTGGGTCCACGAGTTAAAGCGGACAGGCAATCCTTACACGCCCAATACTAAATCGTGGCGGGTGTTCAATCTTATAGCGAGCAGCACCCAAGCGAGGCTATCACTGCCTGATTTGGTGGATAAGGTCTGTGATGACCTAAAGATAAATACTGACAGCATCAGTTACCTCATAACTATACACGAGGTAATCACACAGGGCAGATACGCTGGACTGCTGTGCATTGAGGACGGCATGGTTGCAGTAGTTAAACAGTAGTGGAAAGTATAGAGCAGCTTAGGCAGGTCACGCGCTCGCGACTACAACAGCTTATCACCAGTAAGTCTCTATACGACAGCCCGTTTGTCTACCTTAAGCGTCTCGAATACGAGCTTGGGGTATTCGACTCAAGTGGCTACTCCGATGTGATCCTAATCATAGCTGATTACATCCGTTGGGCTAAGTTGAATGGCATCATCGTCGGCCCAGGGCGTGGCAGTGCCGCTGGATCGCTAGTGGTTTACCTATCCGGTATCACAACCATCGATCCACTCCGATATGGGTTAATCTTTGAAAGATTCCTTAATCCTGAGAGAGTCAGCCTACCAGATATCGACACGGACTTCTCGGATAGGGACTCAGTTATCGACTATATCCGCGACAAGTATGGACCGAATCGTGTGGCTAAGGTCGGAGTCCCAAGCCTCTATAAACCTCGCAGTTCAATCGATGAGTTATCGAAGGCATTCGGATTAGCATTCAAAGATGCAAAGGTAATCACTAAGCTGATCGATAATGCTAAGACCTTCGAGGAGGCATTCAAGAATGAACCCGGCCTTCTCAAGTCGCAGCAGCAGTATCCAGAGATGTTCGAGATGGCTCGGAGACTGTTGGGATACGTTAGACAGATATCGACACACCCGAGTGCAGTTATACTATCTCGTGGACCTATAGGGTCTGAGATACCGTTACAAAGGCCACCAGGACAATCGAACGATGGCCAGTTAGCTACTGGATGGGATGGCGAGGAGCTTGACAATTTAGGCTATGTGAAACTTGACATCCTGACGGTTGATAACTTGTCAATCATAGGCAAGTCGATTGAGCTAATTAAGGATCGACACGGTGTCGATATTGACTTTTATGATCTCCCTCTTCAGGACGAGCATGCCCTACGTGGGTTCACCGAAGGGGAGACGGTTGCCGTATTCCAGATGGAAGAGCGGAAGACCGTTGGCATACTCAAGGGATTGCCGGACATAACGTTTGAGGAGATATGTGCTGTTAACGCACTCATCCGACCTGGATTGGATGTAAGAGGTTTCATCCATGCCCGCAACACAGGGAACATAAGTTATGTCATACCTGAACTGGAGCCGATCCTAGGGCCTACCTATGGTGTCATCCTATACCAGGAGCAAGTCATGCGTATGTGTGTGGATTTGGCAGGGTTCACCATGGCCAAGGCTGACAAGGTTCGAAAGATCATAGCCAAAACAAGTAATCAACAGAGCGCATCTGGACTGACGGATGTCCACGACGAATTCAAGAAGGGCTATCTAGACAATGGTCTTGATGCCACCAAGTTCGAACAGCTATGGAAGCAGATTCTAGCCTGCCAACAATATATCTTCAACTCTTCCCACGCCCATTCGTATGGCGCAATCGCATATGCGGACATGTATTTGAAGCGGCATTACCCGTTGGAGTTCATGTGTGCTGCTTTGATAACCCGTAGTCGGGACATATATATTAAGGAATGTGGGAGGTTGAATATCCGTGTCCTACAACCAGATGCCAATAAGAGCGATGTCAACTACAAGATTGAAGTTGATTCAATACGCATGGGATTATCGTGCGTAAAACATGTTGGGTCCAAGGCACAGGTTATTGTTGATAGGCAACCCTACTCGGATGCTGCTGACTTCGTAGAAAGGTCAAGGGTCGGCGCAAAGCTGGTTGCATCATTGTGTTATGCAGGTGCCCTCGATTGCTTTGGTAAAAGAGAGAAGATTGTTAAAGCGTTGATTGGACAGGACGAGGATGTAAGCCCATCCCAACTAGCATTCAATGAGAGGGATATGCTCGGGTTCTACCTCATGTATGATCCTCTGGGTCCATACATGGACAAGCTTAGAGGTTGCATCACGCCTCAGTCGATACGTCAGCCAAAGAAGGGGAAAGTTGGCGGCATGGTAGTTCGTTTCCACATCCATGATTCGAGGCCCGGATTCCAGATGGCATTTGTCACATTACTGACGACAGGTGGCACCATGGATGTCCTCGTTTGGCCCGACGAGTTGTTGTCTAAGAAGAAGATGATCGATAATGGGCGTGTCATATTGGCGAAAGGCAGTAAAACCCAAAAGGGCATATATGCACTAGGTGCAATTGAGTTATTGAATGAGTGATATTGAAAACATTGAAGTTTTAGAAGAGTCTTTGCTGTCCTTCAAGCATTGGGCTAGGGCCAAGTACTCGGAGTTGGTCAAGCAAATTAATCCCTGTGACGCTAATGGTCAGATGGACCCGATGCGGCTCAACGAGGTGCTTATCAACTTTGCAAACCACTTCTCGTGGGCTATCACCATCCAAGAGATTGAGTCTAACGCACTGAACATCATGCAACATGACTATGAGGCATGGCATAGTAGGTGCTACAACGAAGCCTATCGCTTGATCCGTGAGGAGTCAGGTGGCGCTGGAAGGGCACCGGGCCAAGTCACAGTCGAGGCACGGATTGCGGACATGCATGGCGACGAGTTGAAGAAGCGTCAAGACGAGTTGTCCGATTGTAAGAGCAAGGTTGATCTGCTTAAGGGATTCATGAAAGTCCTCGAAAAGCAGGCAGGTATTTTGCAAACACTCTCATCAAATATGCGGAGTGAATTGTTCTTTGCCAATGGCGTGTCGATAAGTAACAGCCTCACTGAAGACCAGAAGATGAAGGCTTCTAAAGCAGCCTTAAGCCAAGCTATTCGTGGACAGCACCGCGAGTAGCATATCAAGCAAGCAGTAAGTCGTATTGATTAGTAACTAAAACGCTCTTGGAGCAAAGGAAAAAGAATAGATGACTGGAATGAACATGGACCGTTTCGCCGAAAGGCACAGCAGTGTTTCCGCCAACTCCGGGGGTGACTTCGGTGATATTGAGCGCATAGTAGTCCAGAATGGCCTGATAATCAGGCTCGTCGGAGACTTTGCATCGGTATGGGAGCACTTCTGCCAAATCGATGGCGGCTTCAGGCCGTTCTATTGCGAGGGTCCAGACAGTGACTGCCCTCTATGCACAACCGCTAACAAGCTTTCGTTCTCCGACAATGCTGATGATCAAAGAATAGGCAAGGATATACGAGCGAAGGAACGCTTCTACTTCAACGCAATCGATCGAACGCCTACTGGGAAGGCATGGCACGAGCAGAATAGGAAGACTCGTTTACTGACTCAAAGTGAGAAGTCTTCGAGCATCGGCAGCATGTTGTTCAAGGCAATCGGTGATGTGGTCCGCATGCGTCAGCAGCAAGGGCAGAACCCGGACCCGAATAGCTTTGACATCCTATTGCAGAAGACAGGTAGTGGTGTCAAGACTAAGTATGGCGCTCAGTTCACTGGCGATGTAGCTGCGCTGACAGATGGAGAGTTAGCTTACGAAAACTATGAGATTGATAGGCTAGCCAAGGTTAGTCCTCGTGCTGAACGTGATGCGGCTGCTAGCAAAATGATGGGCGAAGATGTGCAGGAGGTTAGGGAGGTCACTACTGCGGTGCCCGTTTCCGACCATACTGACACCCCACCTAAGCCGATGCCAAATCCAGGATTCACCTCCCCTGGCCCCGCAGTCGCGCCTAAGAAAGAGGTACAGAAGTTAAACATTAAACCTAAATCAGAGCATCAAGATACCACTCCGATGGATGATGCTGATCCATCGTCTACGATGACTGTGCCATGTAGCAACTGCAATGCGGATATGCAGTTCTCAATGGAAGACGACAGGGATCTTAAGTGCCATAGCTGTGGCACTGTTTACAGTCATCCAGCCAAGGCATAATGTGCCTGAGTTCGACGCATATCAAACAATCTTCGAAGACATTAAAAAGAGGCTGGATGACCCGAGTGTCATATACACTCTACATGACAATATCAAGAAGTTCGATCCTATCCCTAGCGACATAACAGTCATAGATGAGGTTCTTGATGGTGGATTACCGGAGGGTAGGATCATTGAGATCTATGGCCCGGAGGCTAGTGGTAAGACAACCCTCACCCTACACTTCATAGCTGCGGCGCAACGCCGTGGCTATGTCGTATACTTCATCGATGCCGAGCAATCACTCGACACTACTTACGCGGAGCGCATTGGTGTCCAATTGGACAAGCTGATGTTTAGCCAACCCGACTACGGTGAGCAGGCATTGGATACAGCGCGTGCTATTTGCGAGGCGACTGAGGCTGTTCAAGAAAAGCACAAGGAACATAAGGTGAAGTCACTAATTGTGATCGACAGCATCCCCGCCCTAGTTCCGAAGCAGGCATTCGATACATATGAGAAGGATGGGTTTGACTCGACTATAGCCTTGGGTGCCGCTGCTCGAATGCTATCGCGATTGCTGCCACCGCTTGTAAACAAGGCAGGCAAGTCGGGAGTAACGGTTGTATTCATAAACCAAGAGAGGGACAAGATAGGTGTGACCTATGGTCCAACTACCACTACGCCAGGAGGTCGTGCGGTCAAGTTCTTCGCATCTCTACGCTTGAGGGTGTCGCGCATCGGTTGGTACGATAGGTCTGGAGAGAGGGCTGGGATACGCACGCAGATGCTGCCGATCAAGAGTAAGATGTTCCCAATCTTCGGTCGCAAGGCCGAGTTTGTGATCGGGCCAGATGGTATCAACCAATATGTGGCAATGGCAGAGACGCTAGTCACCAGAGGTCTGGTGGAAAAGAAGGGTGGTTGGTATAAGGTGGATGACCAGTCATTCCAGGGACTTGGCAGGCTAGAGGATGAGCTACGCGACAATGTCGATTTCAGACAAACAATGGTCGATCGCTTAGGGGATATGGCATCTAATATTGATCTGAAGAAAGTATAACGATGCGTATTCTGGCTACTGCTGACTGGCATATCGGTGTTACACACCACGGTATCGACCGCGACGATGGGCGCAACAGCCGATCAGTCGATCTAGAAGCCACGTTAATGCAAATGGTCGACATCGCGGTAGCCGAGGATGTCGACTTGTTTGTGTGCGCGGGAGACATATTCCATACGAATCGCCCGACGCTGGAGGACCAGAGGGTCTTCTGGCGTCTGTTAAACAGACTCAAGCAGTCGCGTATCCCGGCGCGATTCATAATTGGCAATCACGACTATAATTCGAGGCTAGGATCAAGTCATGCCTTGAAATTGTTCATGGATATCATGGACGAAGACCACGTGATTGTGATCCACGACGAGACAACGTGGGAGCATTTCAATGACGAGTTGTCGATATGCTACTTCCCATACCGTGGGGACGAACCCGACTGGTCGCAGGGTAAATGCGATCGTAAGGCTGTCGTTTGCCACAGCCACTTGGAAGGGGCAGTTGTTGGCGCGGAGCCATTCGAGATCAAAGATGACAACGTCACTAGGTTCTCTAATTTGCCAGTCGACTATGTGATCGCGGGACACTTCCACAAGCCACAGGTGCTATCCGAAAAGCCGCTGGCCTTCTACCCAGGAAGCCCCCAGTGCGTCGATTTTAGCGAGCGAAACGACTGTAAGGGCGTCGTCATCCTGGATACTGAGAATGGGAAGCAATGGCGTGTCCCACTCGACGCACGCAAGTTTGTTCAGATTGACCTGGAGGGTGTCACTACGCTTGATTCCGCCGACCTTTCGAATGTGGCGGGGAAGGTGGTCAAGGTTAACATATCCGTCACCGAGCAGCAGGCTGATTCGTTCGATGAGAAGGGCATGAGGGAGTTGCTCATGTCAATGGGAGTTCACAACGTTACAGCTATCAACCTAATCATCGATCGTGGGTCGAATGTGCGTGACAGCAGGATTAAGCTGGATAGTTCGATCAGCAACAACTTCAAGATATTTGTATCCAACAAGGACTATGGTGCTCTTGAGAAAGACGTTATTGCGAAAGGGCTAGATATAATTTCAAGTTGCCAACCACAATCCTAAGTATCGACCAGAGCTTAACGTCTTCGGGTGCCGTCTTGCTTAAGGAGGACGACGATAACCCAGGAAGACTCAGCCTAGTAAGCCAGTGGCTACACAAGCCTAAGTCAACTGGCATACACCGGATTGTCTCGCACAGGAACTGGATGATTAGTTTAATCAGTCGTAGTAATAGACCTGATTACCTAGCCCGTGAGTTGCACAATATGAACCAGTTTGGTTCCGCTAGGGCGTTGCAGCACCTTACCGCTCTCATAGATTTGATTGCCTATGAGGACGACTATCTCGATGGATACAAATACGCAGCCGTAGGTCCAGGGACTTGGAAGAAGTTCGTTGCAGGAAACGGATCAATAAAGAAGGACAAACAATACGTCGGCAAAATGGTCGATGCTATCCACAACCACCCGATGTTCGTCGGCGACCTGAGTAATGAGTCAAATGACAACATACTTGATGCAATCGGTATTGGCATAACAGCTTTTGCGTCTATGTCGGGTTACGCCAGAGTCCATGATGTGAAGTCGTTCATCAGTCTAGTAGAAAATAGCACGAATATGTGCGAGTATGGAAAAGAAAGGTAGTACTTGCAGTGTAATTGCACATAGCCTAGTGTGTGTGTATGGTCACTACCTTCCTACCGTATCCTTGTTTCAAAGAATCAGTTAAATGCCTCGACGACAGTAGGCTTGGCAAACAGCGAGTTGAATGCCACCAGATACTAGGCATACTACTTGATTGGCCGACTAAAGGCGGCAAAAAGCGCACTGGCTGGGTTAACCATCCTGCTGTTCGCATGTGGCGTGGCTACCCTGATGCACTCAAGCTCTACATGAACAAGTCTGTGATTGAGTGGGTCGAGCGCGGCAAGGTGAACAACTATGAGTTGTGGGACTGCACTGACCGCGAAGTAATCAACCCACCTTGGATCGGCGATGAAAGAGTGCATCGTAGCCATCGGCAAGTCCTCCTTTACAAGGACTACAACTGGTATAGTCAATACGGATGGGTTGAAGAACCCAAGTATGACTACCACTGGCCGATACAACTATCCAAATGAAGCCGGTGTCCGTAGGGTAATATATAGTATGCGTTTATTGCGCCTTGTAGTCTCTAACTTCATGATATTCGGCGATGCTGATGTCGATCTGTCATCCAACGGTCTGACCAGCATAGTTGGTGAGCACGCTTCGGATAAGAGGAGAAGTAATGGTTCAGGTAAGTCCGCATTCCTGGAGGCAATCAGGTTTGCGTTGTTCGATCAGACGAGGGGCAAGTCGAAGCAAGGGGTCATACGTGATGGTTGCAAGGCATGCTCGGTTGAGTTGACTTTTGAGCATGGGACAGGTAGGCAATTCAGAGTAAAGAGATCAAGAACATCCACCGGATTAAGCACGGCACATCTTTGGATCGATGGTAAGAATGCCGGTAACAAGGTTCGTGTCGTCAATGGCGTTATTGCTAGCCAGCTTGGGCTAGATGCAGACCTGTTCGACTTGATATACTTCTTTAAGCAGGGCGACCAGTTTGGTTTCGCGGAGGCTAATCCGTCCGATCGCAAGTCGATACTGTCGAAGGTATTCAAGATGCGACAGATGGAGCAATGTGCCGATAAGGCTAAGGAATATAAACGCGAGTGCTCTGACCAGTCATCAAGGCTTTGGGGTATGCAGCACTCAGCTAAAGAAGAGCTTGATGGCAGTCCGAGTCACGATGATTTGCGTAACAACTCGCTGGATGCGTCGGCTGCTTTGGCGAATATACAACAGTTGAAGGAGGCTAGGCGGGAGTCTTTGGATGAACTAAAGAGTTCGTCTGATGAGGCTCGGTACTTCCAGTCCTATTTTGCTGCGTTATCCGGTGGAGGAGACAACAAAATGGCCACCATGAAGATGGCTATTGTTGATCTCGACAAGTTGCGTAAGCAGAAGAGTAGAAAGTTAGTGCAGTTAAACGACTTGGCGTCAAGCAGTCGTGATACTTACGAGAAGTTGAACAGATTAGCCGTCAAACCCACGGGTGACATCGAGGATATGAAGGTTGATAAGGCTAGGTTGAACGACGACCTCAAGGTATTTACCGCCAAATTAATATCCGCTAAGGCTGAACTGTCCTCGTGCACATCCAGGATCAACGCGATGACAGGTCAACAAGATTGTTGCCCTACTTGTGGACATGATATTGACGCCACGAGCTTTAGCGAAATAGTCAGTTCGTTGAGAGATACATCCGAGTCGCTGGTTGATTTCATCCATGACTTAGAACGGAATATTGATGTTGTCAAATCCAATATTGGCGCTGCGATTCGTGGCATTAAGGAACACGAACAGTATGTATTCACTATTTTGGCAAGCGAGAACGCCATGAATAATGTCCAGGTGCATGAAGATAGGCTTCATGAGTTCAACGTAGATATTGACAAGATTGATTCAGACCGTAAGTCTATCGTTAGTGAATTACACAGACTTTCGAAGTCGGATATCTCGGACTATGCTTCGCTAGCGCATACGTTTGCGGAGAACACATCATCCATGGCGATGCGTTGCATTGTTGAAGCGTCCGACTCGCTGGGCGCGAAGTTGACTGAGTTAAGCGTTGCTTCCAACACTGCTGATATTCAGTTGAGAGAGAATATACTTCGCCAACAAAAGCTCGATAAGTATGTCGCCGACACTAAGGCTGCGGACAGTGATCTGTTGGTCGCTACGGCACTATCTGATGCGTTTGGTAAGGACGGTATACAGGCACTAGTCATCGAGAACGCCCTCGGTGCCATCGAGCAGTTTGCAAACGAGATGTTACAGCAGATGCAAACTAAGTTCGTGGTTGAGATGAAGACCCAGAGACAGACGAAGGCTGGTGACGATAAAGAGTCCTTAGACATCATTATCTACGATGGAGTTGGCGTTAGGCCATTCGAGAGTTATAGTGGTGGAGAGAGGACGCTTATCAATATCGCGCTCAGGCTATCCCTGTCCAAGGCTATTAGCTCACTGCACGGTGTGTCGATGGGTTGCCTATTCATGGATGAGGTTTTTGGTGCGCTGGACGAGGTTAATCGCGAGGAAGTAGTTAAGATACTGTCGTTTTTGTCCCGTTCATTTACTCAAACCTTCGTAGTATCACATACAGACCAAGTTAAAGACGTAATCGATTCAAGTGTCGTAATTCGGAGATACGATGACTGGAGCGATATAAGGATTCCAGATGTCAGAAGAAAAGAAACAAGCAGCAGTTCAAGTCAAGAGCCAACCGTCGCAACCTGATATGGTTGCAGTGCCAGTCGAGTTCTCTTCTGTGAATAGGTCGATTAACATCATCAAGGATGGTAATCGTGTCACAATCAGTCTACATGCTGCAATTGCAGAGGAGATTGGTGCCTACCGGCGTGTCAACGTTAAAGTCATCTTCGATGAGGACGGTTTAGTCCAGGTGCTACCACAGGTAGATGGCTGAGGTCGAGGCGAAGATGGTGCTCCATCTGGTCTACTCAAACGAGGCATCAGCCAGAGTTGCTGGGCATCGCATGAATGGATATGCTACGGCGAGCATAACAGACCACAGGTGGCTTGAATCGAAGGATGCATTCATGGGTGCGGTGTGTGATGCATTCGAGAGGCTATACGACGAGATGAAAATTGATACCAATGACAATTCCTAATGTAGATGATGCTGATCAGCTAGTTGAGAGACTGAGGCAGTTCACTGCTAACGCTATCGACTTGTTCCAGGATGCAAACGTGTCCGAGCCAGACGCTGACGAGTATGTCTCTGATGAATTATTCATGAAGTCGATTGCAATTCTCATGAACCAAAATGAATTACGATTCGTTACCTACATAGTGGAGAAGAAAGATGACTGAAGAAGGAAGCATGGCCGATAACGTTGCCAAAGGTCGTGGCATCGTTGATAAGGATCACTTCAAGACTATCGGAATCGACAAATCCGACCGAGAAAGTGCGGGTAAAGGCGAGCCTACCAGGGGTAGGGGTCGCCCACCGCAAGATAAAGATTGGACACAAGTCGGCCCTGAAGCGGACCAGGAGTCGCGCTAGGGTGTGTGGGACAATTACCAGATAGAGATCTCTTCGATCTGCTAACGAGATTCCAAGCTGGAGGTCAAGACGCTGGTTGGGAGTTTGTCCAGCATGGTAAAATACAGGCCATCATCCGAGGTAGGATGCGCCAGTATCGCCAGATGTTCTACTGGTTGCCCCAAGACGATGTCGACGATGTCGAGTGTGGCCTAATACCTCGTATCTTCGAACTGATAGGTAACTTCCGGTTACCGGAACAACCGAACGACGGTCGTATACTGTCATACTTCTCGCTCAGGATAAGGGGCGAGGCCGACTACCTTCTTAAAAAGGTGACCGGTATGCGCCAAGTGGTTGACGCGGAGCAAGACAAGACTTACCTTAAGTCAGTCAACCAGAGTATGGACGGGTTGGAGGATGTGCTTGAGGATAGTCGAGTCCTAGCGCAGGATGTGATCGATAACATCGAAAATAGTCGCCAAGATAGCTTGATTGATTCGGTGCTTCAAGCGTTACCAGACTGGTCGAATGACAGGATTTGGTTACGGTGCTACATACTCAAGATTAAGAACAAAACATGGGCACAGATAGCGTCTGACATAGGATATCGTCAGACTGACTACACTTGGCTCAAAGACAATACTAGTCGTTTTCTAACAAGGCTCAAGCACAAGCTACTACTTATGGGTGAGGAGGTAAACTATTGCGTATGTGGCGTGTACACTGATTCATCAAGTATAGCGATCAGCGTAATCGACTCAGTTGACCGAAAGAATAACCTCATCTGGTCGAGGGATTACAATAGTTACACCGATCTCGATCGGTTGGAGGCAAAGCTAGGCGACATATTTAGACAGTCCCACATAAGCTATGTAGTTATGAACGAGGAGCATTCATTAAGTCCTGCTCATGCAATAGCGATGCGGTATCTTGTTAAGCGTGAAGCTTTTGTCGAGACCGTCGATCTGTCACCATTCAAGAAGATGCTGCACCGTATGCCAACATCCGTCGCTGGTGTCAGATGTGATGATGAACACGCTAAGGCACTACTGATGGCTCATATCAAAAAGGCACATCTACAAGTGACAGCAGGTAGCTCCATATGACAACAGGATTGCCACCTAAAAGTAGCCGAGCCAGGATCGCCGACGCATTGGAATTAATAGCTCACTGTATGCTGAAGCAAATGGGTGAGATTAAAACCGATATTGTGCCTGTGGATGTCAGGGCATCCTCTGGATCGTGCCCTGACTGTAGCTCTACCTCCGTCGAGGCACATGGCACATATCCACATAACATATATGTCTGTAGAGACTGCTCATTCTCGTGGGTGAGTGAGGATAGTTTGAAATGACACAGTTGCAGGGGTCAATCGAAAAGCTACTACAATATCTGGCAGTCCATGTCAAGCAGGACACAACTATTGAGGTATATGATGGGCCACATACGATCTACAAAGCTGATTACCGCGCCCCTGAATCTATTATTGTCAGTCCTACTCTTTACACTAGAATTGACACTTGTCATGGGGCTGGTAATTGTTGTCGTGTTCCTTTCGATCTTGTCTATACGGGATATGACCGGCAGCGCGTCATGGACTACGGCGAACAACAACACGCTGAGTCGGTTGATAAGTATGGCGAAGCGTCCGCCAAAAAGTTCCTAGAGCAAAAGGATGTGCTGCTGGACTCACTACATGAGTATGTTGTAGTTGTCACTACAATCAGCCGCTCGTGGCGCACTAGCATATGGGTGCAGGAGAACACGGAGGAGAATCCCCTCAGTGGTTTGAAATCGTGCAACCACCTATTCATCGGCAAGGACAGATACTACTGCGGCGTCCACCCATTCAAGCCCCTGCACTGCTGGTACCCACACATGGTAGTGCGCTGCAACAATTACAAGGGTCGCCGCCCAACGGTCGTGATTGGCCGTATGCAGTACGGTCGTAACTACGCCTTCGGATGCCCTGTATTGTTCGAGAAGTCGGGACAGGATGCAGGAGACACCCTGTTCAACGATACTGGCGACGATGGCCCATCCTATTTCGAGCGTCAGTTTGGTGAGGACATCTTCACCCTCGACTGGACATCGAAATCAGCCTCATCAATGGGATTCAGAAGCGAAGACAACTTCGCAGTGGGACTTGGTGACGCACTAGGGGCATCAAGGGATGTCATAACCCGACAATTATCGAGCAACAAAAGGGAGTCGCTAACTTTGTGGACATACTAACTCAAGTAACCGACTTAAGGTATATGAAACTATGATTAGACGCGGCAAGGCTGTGGTGACTGCTAAGTCAAAGAAGGCACCTATAAAGGAGAAGTTGTTCATAGGAACGTTAGGAGTCAATTGCATTGAGTACACAAAACGATGCTTACAAACACTCAGCACTAGTTGCGCCGAGGTCAGCTTCCTTTACATCGACAACGGATCGAGTGACGAGACAATCGAGGAGTTGGATAAGTGGGTGAATAGCAGCCCTGATGTCCAGCACTTCGAGAAGATGTTCAACGGTCGCAATGCTGGCGTAGCGTTTGGCTGGAACCAGATCATCGATAAGGCTTTGGAGTGGGGTGCCACTAAGATCCTTATTTGCAACAACGACATCGCCTTTGGCCCGCACACGGTCGATGGGATGTGTGAGGCATACGATCGTTTGCGTAAGGAGATTCCTGAGACGGTTATGGTTACGGCTACTAACCATACTAGGAATCTTGGCGATATTGGCAACGTCAAGCAGGAGTGGTCCCACCATGAGCATCCTGATTTCGCGTGTTTTATGTTGACGCCAGAGTCGATTGATCGCGTAGGCATGTTTTGCGAGGACTATGATCCTGCATTCTTTGAAGATAACGACATGCACTGGCGCATCTTGTTGATGGGCTACAAGGCATTTGGGACTAACTGGGCACCGTTCGGGCACATGGTTAGCCAGACTAGGTTCAACAACCCGAACATTATTTCCCACTATCGCTTCAACGTGAACAAGACCAAGTTTTGCCGCAACATGTTCACTTATGGCCCCGAGCAGGAAGTAGCCGCTGAACGGTATGATGCTTGGATTAAGGATAATCCTGGTATCAAGCACCCTAAGCATACGGAAGTGCTTGATTTCTGTCGTCAGAACGGTATGATCTCGAACGAACTGGAGCGATACCTTCGGGACGTAGCGATTATTAATAGCCCTGATTAATGATGAAAGTTGTCTACTTCGCCCCTGAAGGTTTCGGCTACTCTACTAACCAAGTAGCTGAAGGTTTTCATCTTCTAAGCAAGGATGGAATAGTTGACTTCTACTGCACTAACAAGGTGGTCCATCACGGTAATAAACTGGAGGACCTTCAGTTGACGAGTCAAGATGATGCATGGAGGGAAGCACAGGATGCCGACATGTGCATAGTAGGCACCGATGGTGATGGCAGCTTCCATGAAGGATACTCTGGAAGGTGTATTGGCGATAAGCGTATGATGGACAAGACCGTCTTTATTGACGGTTCAGACACTAGCGATTTGTTATTAGAGGCACAAAGGGTTTGTGTGTATTTCAAGCGCGAAGTTCGAGTGCCAATGGCCTACACCCTCGCTGATAGTAATATCAGGCAGCACTCGTTCGGACTCTACGACTTCCATTTTGACAGTAAGCAACCGGGCTATAGCGATAGGAAGATCGATGTTGCTTTTGTAGCGTTTGGTGGCAGCAGCCAGATGAGGCAGCAGGTTGCCGATATTGCATCACGTGTCGTGGAGAAACATAATTTAAGTGCTGAGATACATGTCCAACAGGATGGCCAACCCTTTAGCATTGAGCAATACCAGCAGATAATGAGGTCCGCTAAGGTAGGCTTGAGCACTTGGGGCGCAGGGCTTGACACATTGAGATTTTGGGAGACGATGGGGTATGGCGCGGCTCTAGTTAGCTGTGACATGAGTCAGCTCTATATGCAATATCCCCCTAGGCATAACGAGCATTGCCTACAATTCGCCCACGGTAGTATCCTTGAGCATAACATCCTAAGATGCCTCGATGAAGTACACTGGAATCGTATCCGGCGTAATGCTGACAGGATGATGCTTAAGCACCATTCGACTCGTGCCAGGGCCATGCAGATGATTGAACAATTCAAGGAGTTTGTATGAGCAAGTTCCAGGTAGTCATACCTATTTTGAACCAACATGACTTAACTGACAGGTATATCCAAACTTGGATCGACCTTGCCAAATCAAGGCTAGACATCTTATTCATAGACAATGGTTCTGATCAGCCTCTTGAGGATACTGAATTTTACAAGCGTTGGTCGGACCAAGGCATAGCTAGGTGCATCAGAAACCCGGAGAACACTGGTGTTTACCCGACCTTCCAACAAGGTCTTGAGAATACTGACGCAGACTTCGTCTTCTACTCACATAACGATGTTGAGATGTTGGAGTATGGATGGGATTCTAAGTTGGATCGTCTTCTTAACTTACGCCAACATCGCTGGGGTGTTGGAGGCATGTTTGGCGCTCAGGGACTTGGATTGCCTGGAATCTACAAGACGCCTTACAACATGTTTCAATTGCAAAGATGGGGATGTGTTACTGTTAATAGTATGCACGATGAGTCTTCATCTAGGCGAATCAAATCAGACCAAGAACGTGTTATGGTTCTAGATGGTTTCTCAATGATAATGTCGAGGGAGATGGTTGATGAGGCGATGGGTGGCAAGTTTGATCATGAGAACTTCCCTCCACATCATATGTATGATATCGACATATGCGTGACCTCGCACTACGCAGGATTTAACAACTACTGCGTTGATATAGACTGCATCCACCACGGTGGTAAGACATCGACTACCCAGAAATGGGCTGAGAAGATGGGTACTACCGACCAAGACATACACCGTAAGGCGCACGAGGTGTTTTATGACAAGTGGAGGTATAAGCTACCTTTAGGTGTTTTGCCTAATGGATCGACTATGACATATGAGATGATTGATAATTATTGGCAACAACTAGTTACCGAAGCAAAAAAGTAGAGGGTGACGGATATGATAGAGGAATCTGGCATTATTGGAAAGGCGGTCCAACTGAAGTCGGCGATGTTACGTCGCGCTGAGCAAATTGAGCAGCTTGCTATGACTATCGGCAAGGCTAAGGCCGGATTAGCTCCTGATGTTAAGAAGGATCGGTTGGACACGATGGAGATCCAACTGAGTAACTTCGCTATCAAGCAGGAACACGATGGTATAGCACTAGCGACGCTTCGATGGGTTCTCTCGCTTACCGAGGACATCGACGCAACTAACCTACAACTGGAGCTATGAAATCACATACCATCACAAGGAGGCTTGAGTTCGATGCAGGGCATCGAGTCTACCAACACGAGTCTAAGTGCAACCATGTACATGGACACCGCTATGTCGTTGAGGTTGAGTGTGCTGGAGACCTTGATAAGCTAGGTCGTGTTATCGACTTTAGCGTCATTAAAACCAAGTTCGGCAAGTGGATTGATGATAACCTCGACCACGGGATGATCCTGTTCAAGGACGACCCGCTCTACCATGTGTGGCATTCAGGTGAGGTGTCACATTATAATCAGAAGCACTACGTCATGGACAGCAACCCTACTGCTGAGAACATGGCGGAGTTGCTCTACAAGAAGGCTGATGAGATATTGGCCAACGATGGCGTCAAGGTTACGGCAATGACTTTGTGGGAGACGCCGAACTGTCGAGCCACTTATAGTGAGTAAAGCGAATCGATGGACAACCAAGTAATGAATCTAGCTCACCATGGCAAGATAGGCGACTCTATATTTGGACTATACGTGGCGATGCAAGTCGGGAATGTTCGATATACCATAGTCGACAACGACTTCTTCTCGCATCTCTGGGGCGATCGTGGTTCAAAGGATGTCCTACCTTTAATTGAATACCAACCTTACATCACATCCTGTGACATACAGAGGTCTGTACCTGTAGGGGCTAACTATTGTTTCATGCGCTTCCATGGAGATGGAAACCATGGCGATCCTGGTGCTGAACACTTGGTCCAAAGTCATGTCAATGCATTCAATCGATGGCCACACAAGACAAAGCCTGACTCGCTCAGATTAGATGACCACGATCCTGAGTTGAATTGGCTGCACGCACCAGTAGTGGAGAACTCGCCGGATATAATATGCCACCTACCTGTCACCCGAGGAGAGAGGTCGCTCGAAAGATGGGCCAAGATTCTGGATGGAACCAATTACATGATACTTGAGTCTGTGTCCCGTAGCGGCGAACTATTTCAGCATTTTCCACGCGATAGAGTTTCAGAGGCAGACAACATGCTCCATGCTGCCACGTTAATCAATTCAAGTAAGCTATTCGTAGGTACATCAAGTTGCATGTGGGCAATCTGTGATGGGTTGAAGAAGGATGCACTAATTGACGTAGGAACTGGCGCACATAATTCAACCCCGCTGTATGATCGGTCTGATAATATCCACGATTGGACCGACCAAGCTGTTAGGGGGAGGATTGATCATGTCTTGGGTTAAAGATCGAGCAGCAAAACTGTTCCGACTAGTCGGTCAAGACATTGAATCTATTGAGCCTCGAATGCATTGGGATGAGGATCTCGGTGTAGGGTGGTATCCTATTGCTTCCGAGGATGAGTACTCAGACGATTACTTCGACAAATACTCCAAGATGGAGGCGACTGTCGTAGGTAGTAAACTAAACGACTTCAGGACTCGATTTGTCGACATGCATTATGATGGGCACCTAGTCGACATAGGCGTTGGGAGTGGCACATTCATTAAAAGGCATGGTGAATCCAGGTCATCAGGTTATGACGTAGGCAGCAAGTCCATCCAGTGGTTGAAGGATAACGATTTCTGGCTTGACCCATACTCATGTAGCTCAGTCAGTGCAATATCATGCTGGGATAGCTTTGAACATATCCGTGATTACCGCCCCCTAGTAAGACTGGTGAGCGATTGGGTATTCATGTCAATACCCATATTCAAAGATAAGTTTCACGCTGAGAACTCAAAGCACTTCAGGCCAACGGAACATTGGTGGTATTTCACACACGATTCATTGATTAGTATGATGCAGTTGGAAGGATTTAAGATGGTGAGTTACAGTGTGTGTGAGCAGGTACATGGTCGAGAGGATATTGTATCGTATGCATTCATGAGAGTTTAATTATGCACAAGTTCAAGTTCGCCGAAGACCATGATATGAAGGTTGATTCGTATGACTCATTGCGTGGCACTATGATACTTTACACGTAGGGTGCCATTGCTGTGAAGTTCCGCTTCCACTGTCTAGGGCTGCCGCACACTAAGACGACCCGCGACTTCTCACATTGCGCCTACACCCAGAAGGTGTGGAAGTTCTGCAAGATGATGAAGGATCGTGGCCATTACGTGATCCACTATGGCGTTGAGGGAAGTAATCCACCGTGCGATGAGAACGTAGTTGTAGTGTCGGACGAGTTATGGAGGTCGGTCTACGGATCGGTCGAGAAGCAGACGAGTAACTTCTTCGGATGGGACCAAAACGATGACGTATACACAGCCTTCTTAGAGAAGGGTGCAGCAGAGGTTAATGCTAGGAAGGAATATGGCGACTTCCTGCTCCCGTTCTTTGGCAGTGGCGTTAAGAAGTTGTGCGATGAGGTGGAGGGCATCGTAGTAGTCGAGCCGGGAATTGGTTATCCAGACGGACAATTCGCCGACTACAAAGTGTTTGAGTCATACGCTATGCTCCACTCATGCTGGGGTGCCGATAGGGTTAGGACAGCGATACCAAACTGGTATGATGTAGTCATACCGAACTACTTTGACATAGACGAGTTCGATTTCTGCGATAAGAAGGAAGACTACTTTCTCTACATCGGGCGTGTGATCAAAGGTAAGGGTGTCGGTATAGCCATCGAGGTATGCAAGCAGCTAGGAATTAAATTGAAGGTGGCAGGCCATCTGGACCAGTCGTTTGTTGACAACAGAGACGACTGGGACTCAAACATCGAGTACTGCGGGCCTGTGTTGCCCGAGGAGAGGTCGAAACTTATCGGTGGGGCACTGGGTACATTTGTGCCTACGTGGTACGTGGAGCCATTTGGGGGCGTACAGGTGGAGTCTCTACTATGTGGCACACCAACTCTAACGACTGACTGGGGAGCTTTTGTCGAGAACAACATCCATGGCGTGACTGGCTATAGGTGCAGGACATTCCGTGACTTCTGCTTGTCGGCTGAGAGGTTGATACAAGGGAAGATCGATTACAAGGTATGCCGAGAGCATGGCGAGAAATTTTCACTTGAGAACATAGCCCCAAAGTATGAGAAGTATTTCAGGGATGTCTTAGATGCGTATGAAGGAGATGGCTGGTATTCGCTTTAGGTGAAATGCCTATCGATGTAGTAGTTTAGAGGTAGCTATGGCGCTTGACCAAAATAAGATACCCATTCTAGAAGAGTTTGTGAGTATACAAGGGGAGGGGAATAACCTAGGCCGTCCTTACTACTTCATCCGAGTAGCGGGATGCCCCCTTCGATGCAACTTCTGTGACACTGAGAGATCATGGAAGGCAAATATCGATCAGATGCAGTCAGTTAATGAAGTGGCTCGCAGGGCATTCGATGAGTGCCAAAGGCTGAATATCGAGTGGATATCTATAACTGGCGGTGAGCCTATGTTGTATCCAAATCAGATCATAAGGATGATGAATATGTGGCGGGAGATGGCCACAGAACATATGGGTCACTCAGTCTCTGTTCACATTGAGACAAGTGGTAGGTTCTACCACGAAGATGTTCACGGTATATGCGACATATACTCGGTCGACGCTAAAACTCCATGTACAGGCGAGTCATCGGAGGGGTTCTTTAAGGGTATCAAAGATATGCGTGATTCTGATCAGGTTAAATGCTTGATTAGTGACCAAAATGATCTTGACTATGCCTACGAGGTCAACCAAGCCTTGGGAGGTCGCTGCACCCTTGTGCTTCAACCATTCAACACAGCTATCAATACCGACTCGACCAAGAACATGAGTAGTTCCATGGCAAACAGTCGTATCCACGAGACACCGACTAAAGCACGTATTAGGCGAGACTTGTGCGTCAGCCTCAATTGGCTGCTTACAACATTTCATAAGCGTTGCTCTGATGGTGAAAGGTGGGAGAATACCATCATCACACCACAGGTACATGTGATGGCATTTGGAAATGAGGCAGGGACTTGATTACTAGCTCGATGGAGAAGACGGCTTTAAGGCTACAAGCCGTATCGCTTTATACGCAGGGTAACTCGACTAAGGAGGTGGCTGATATGATGATGGTCAGCCCAGCAACTGTCAGGAGATACCTCCATTACGCAGGGGTACCCATGAGGAAGAAGTGGAGTAAAGATGATGGCTTCCAATCCAACGGCGATAAAAAGTGTCCCATGTGTAATGAATGGAAGGGCGCGGGTGACTACTATAGCCGTAAGGCTGGTGGCCTATACTCATACTGTAAGCCTTGTGATAGGGACAGGGCAGTAAAAGTCCAGAAGAAGAATAGGGGCGTGAAGCGTAGTCAGTCACAGGTTATCAGGGATGAACGCAGGAGGCATAACAAGAGGTCAAGGTCTTTGTTGCTTGATGCGTTGCAGTTGATTGACTACCACTTTCCTGATGTTGACGTAGCGTATGACATTAAAGCGCACCTTGAAAATGGTAAGAAGCTGTTCGGCGATAAGTTCGATGTGCCTGATTGATCGATCGAGTAGTGATCCTCCTACGATGTATATGTAGGTGGCACTTAGAAGTCATATAATGATCGTGCAACCACACTGGTAACCTATAATGGCAAACACTAATGTTTTCTTCAGATTGTTTGCGGGTGACGATGAAACCATCAACCTTACTGCGATTGATGATGATGGGGCTACTATCGATATCAGTAGTGCATCAGCGATAGTGTGGAAGTTGGCACCAGATGAGAGGTCCACTGCCACTGTGACTAAGAGTTTGGGCAGTGGCGTTACACTTGTTGGTGGCGGGTCGGGCGGTATCTTCAGTGTTGCTATTGACGCAGCTGACTCGACAGGATTAGATGGGACTTATTATCACTCAGCAACAGTTACATTGTCGTCTAATGTGACGCATGTCATAATCGGCACCATCTGGTTCCGCCCAGCGATTTAACACGCTGAAATACCCCTTGTAAGGGTAGATGTAGTTATGGACGAAGCATCTCTCAGAGAGATGGCGATGAATAATCTGCCATCACAAATATGTCCGATCACACGTAAGCCTATTCGTCATCCGGCGGTGATGCACCGCGACTTGAGCGACTGGTGGCCTAGCAATCTACACGACATGCGTGATGATCGGATAGCTAATGTGATGGTAGTTGAGCATTCAGCACGCGAGTCATATTATCAGTCGCTTAAGAGAGACTCGATCCATCTAGGGTTCAGTGGAGGACTCGATAGCACCACATCACTGTACTGGTGTGCGAAGCTGTTCGGAGAAGTGCATGTGATGATGTTCGATTATGGGCAGCGACATAGCATTGAACTGGACATTGCAGCCGCTTACATAAGTAAGCACTCGGATGATATCGAGAGCAGGTTCGACTGTAAGATTGTGCCTCACAGAGTCGATATGGGTGTCATTAACGATCTCGCTGAATGCTCGTTGACTCGATCGAATATGAAACCTCCAGTCGACCAGTCGGACGAGGAGATGCTCAGTTCTATACCCAACACATTCGTGCCAGGGAGGAACATATACTTTATGACAGCCCTGGCTCAGAATGCATACGCATTCAACTCAAAGCATATTGCTATGGGTGTCAACATACTTGACTACAGTGGGTATCCAGATTGCAGACCTGAGTTCCTTGTGAAAATGAGGGATGCACTGTCGATAGGGATCTTCAACGGAGATGAGACTACGTTAGGTGTGCATGCTCCATTGATGTACCTTAATAAGGTCAATATTATCAGGATAGGATCCCACTTAGGCGTCAAGTATGAGGACACCCACAGTTGCTATAACGGAGTCATAGGAGGATGTGGAACCTGTGATAGCTGCATTCTTAGGAGAAGGGCGTTCGTTGAGTTGGGTTATGATGATCCATCTATCAATAAATTGGATTCATAATTCTTGAAATCGAGAAATGAATTCTGTTCTATAAATTGGAGATATCATTCGTGAAATCGAGAAATGAATTCTGTTCTATATGGACCCTTTGCAAATGAGAGACGCTTCTAAACGCTGTTCAGCTGAAATTGAAAAATCCCAGTCTGAAATAATTCATTCTCTGAGCAAGTTCAGAGGGTTTGATATTCAAGATCCGAACCTGTCAGGCACACCGACTAGAGTTGCCAAGGCTTTGATTGAGATCACAGAGGGATACTCACAGGATCCAAGAGATATTCTATCAACCATGTTCCCATCAGATGACTACGATCAGATGATTGTAGTGAAAGACATTGACTACTACAGCACATGCTCACATCATATGATGCCGTTTCATGGCAGAGTAGCTATTGGCTACATCCCTAATGAGGTCAGTAAGATGGTTGTAGGCTTGAGCAAACTACCTCGCTTGGTGAGGGCATTCAGCCGCAGGTTGCAGTTACAAGAAAGGATGACGCAGCAAATCGCCAGTGCAGTCAATGAATGTCTCAAGCCTAGGGGTGTCGGTGTGCTAGTATATGATAGCGTCCACCTTTGCTCACATATGCGTGGCATTGAAGAGAGTCACTCGACTATGGAGACATCATCACTAATCGGGGAGTTCAGGACTGATCCTGCCGTCCGGTCGGAGTTCTTCAGCATGGTTTACGGTAGGAAGTGATATGGGAGATGATACCGATAACAAGTTCTGGTCTGATAGCGTGACGGAACACCTTGAGAACATGGCTAGTAATGATTGTCAACTAGCCCGGTTTCATTACTCAGAAAAAGTGACTATATTCATATGCACTCATCCATTGGCAAGTAAGAAGATTGAGGATTTCATAGTGTCGAATCAGGGCTAACTCATGCGTGCTCCCTACGGCGACTAATAATAACGTCTCGCGCCGAAACTCATGATACATATTTTATAACCATGTTGCTTGCAACGACAGTGGGTCATGGTAAAATGGGTCGGTGCCCTTTGTGGGCGTTATATTTTCTAAATGTTTAGCCAAGGATTAGAGATGGCAAAGACTGTTACTCTTGAAGCATTGCGTCAGACGGTTATTGATCGTCGCGAGATGCTCTCAGACAGAATGGTTAGTGTTAAGTCCCTGTTCATGGACCCGGATGAGCCGGGCAGGATGGTGTTGCTTAATCAAGGACGCGACCAAGATGAGTCGTTCGAGATGAACCCGCGTGTGTATGGTCAGCTGCCGCAGATCGCATATGGCCTTCCAGGCGCGTATGTGAAGAAGCTTATTGATGGGGATCATCCTGATCCTGAGCTTGCTGCACGCAACTTTAACTACTGGGTTGACTGTAGCAAGGACCGTGAAGTGCTTGCACGTTTCAAGACGGACAAGGATGGCAAGCAGGTCATCCGCTCCATCAAGCCTGGGGGTTGGAATCCAATCCCATATGAGGACTCCCTCGAAACCTTCATCACCAAGTTTGGTGCCGACAAGGAGGTTGGTATTGAGCGTTTCGATGACACTGGTTTGGTGTTAAACTTCATATCGAAGAAACTAGAGTATGAAACCAACTCTAGAATCCACGATATTGGTAAGAGAGATGACCCAATCGAATGGGGTTTCCGTTGGCAGGATAGTGATGCTGGAGTTGGCGATATGACAACTGCACCTTACATCCGTCGATTGATCTGCCTCAATGGTGCTACTACGATGTCGAAGGGCATCTGTATCAACATAAGCCACTCCAACAAGGAGTCACGCGATCCGATGAACGTGCAGTCGTTGCTACGGCAAAGCGTTGAGATGGTCGATGGGCACTCAACGAAGATGTCGGAGCGCATCACGGAGGCACAAGGTGTCAACCTTGAGTTGGATGAGGATGGGACACCGAAGGCTGCTGTGAAGCGTTTGGAGCGCGACATGGCCGTGACTCGCCTACAGCAGAGGCATGTGCTTGAGGCTTGGGAAGTGGAGCAGGAGTCGATTCCTGAGCCGTCCCTGTATCGCCTTCACAATGCCGTAACTCGGGCTGGCACTCACGCAGAGGAGCTAGCACCTGAGGCACGCCTACACCTTCAGAGTGTCGGTGGAAGGATGCTTGAACTCGCTGGATCCAGTCACTACTGGAACTAGATAGGTAGAGAAGGCTGGGGTGGGGTCAGGGACGGCCTCACCCCTTTTTTGAAAAGGATTGTTTGAAATGCAAGATTGCTTCCCGATTCATATCGACGACGCTCACTTCCTCCCACTGGAGTTGGTGAACAATAGCCAGAACACACGTAAGGTAGTCCAGATTGTGGACCCTGAGTTCAGTAGTGTGTGTCCAAAGACTGGACTTCCTGATTATGGTCGCGTTATTCTTAAGTATGTGCCTGACTGTTCGCTCGTTGAACTCAAGTCTTGGAAGCTATATCTACGATGCTGGTATGGTGTCGGATGCTTTCATGAAGAGACGACGCAGCAGATCGCCGATGCATTCACACGTATTGTGAAGCCTCGATGGGCTAATGTTATTATTGATTGGGGTGCCCGTGGTGGCCTTCACACTACGACTCAGCTGACTTGGAGCAGGGGCAAGGGGTATGTCAGCTACCCAGATCATTGGGAAGACCCAGTATTTGTGAAGCATGCACGGGGTTGGAACAATAGGTAGTTCAAGACCGCTGTAAACCATGACATTCTATCGTGTCCATAGCCGAGCGCGAAGCACCAAGGTCTCCATTGAAGGGCTATACGATGGATGCAGCGGCTTCCTCATAGGTGGTAGTCCATCGTTGTTGGACATCGACGGCAGGATGCTGAAGATGCCGGGTGTGATCTCGGTAGCTATCAACAATGCTGCGCTCATCTATCGTCCTGACATCATGATTTCCCTCGATAGTGTCGAGACGATCAGTTGGAACTTGTTGAGCGACGCTAGGATAATGAAGATGATGAATTACAATCGCTCCTTTGAGGAAGTCGATGGTAAGCGTCTGTGTCAGTATCCGAACACGTTGTTCTTTGACTTGCTGGGCGAGGACGACATCACTATGTCCGAGTTTTGCAGCACTCATGGCCCACTACCATTCTGGAGGAACACATTCTTCACAGCACTGGCGGCTATGTATCAGCTTGGATTCAAGAGGGTATACCTTCTAGGCTGCACGTTTGACTCGACACAGCAATACGCACATGGTGAGAGCATAAGCAAGAAGGCACAGGATCATAACAAATCGAGATACGCTGAGCTTGTCGAGCACCTTATGAACCTACTACCGCTTGTGAAAGACGAGGGGATGGAGGTATTCAACTGCCATCCAGACAGTCCTATTGAGGAAGTGTGTCCGCACATCACCTTTGAAGATGCGGTTGGCGAGATATCATCACGAGCTACGTCGGTGCATTTCAATCAATTCAGGCACATCATTGATGTGAGGAAGCGTGGTCCTAGATAAGAATGGTATCAGTAGGTTGTCCTACTTGTTCGTGTCAACTCTACGTGTTGTCGGAGGACTGAAAAGTATTGGCATCTTGGATGAGGGAGGATTCCTTGAGCGTGTCCTACTTAAAAATCGAATCAAAGTTAAAACTGACTTCATGAGTCAAGCCGATTTCAAATATGACCTAAAAGAAGTTTCAACATTGCTAGCCTACAACCCGCATGAAGACATGTTGCCTGATGTGGGGCACATGTTCAACGACGCAATGGTGATAGCTTGCTTTAATCGCCAATTTGGCTATGAGGAGTGGCGAAAAGCGTTATGTGATATAGGTAAGGTCACTACAATATACCGATGTGACAGCTACCAAATGATGGTGGTGCTTAAATGAGAACACTATATGCACTCAGCGACAAAGACCTAAAAGGTTTCATAACCTGGACGGAGAAACATGTCAATGCAGTTTTGCTATTCACTACGGGTGATAAGGCTAACAAATATTGGTATCAAGTGATGCCCCACAGACCTTTAAGTGTATATTCAATACCTAAGAAGAGGATGGAAGGCTTCGTTCACAGCATGTTGAATAGCGAGATCACTTACGCTGTGATCGACGTTCCATGGCAGCATGCTGATACTACTACCGTTCATGAAGACGAGGTAGTGCGAGACTATGCCATCGTCGATCTACGAAAACTAAAAGCGAGGTTCATGTAATGGCGTTCCTAAACCGATCAATAGTCTCTAGTAGCATAGTCACCAGTGCTTTCACACAAGACACAGTATCAGTCAGCAATGGTGGCATACTGCTGTCCCTCAACGCAACGTGGGTTGGGACTGAGCTTGTCGATCCTGCGTCGGCAGGAACAGCTAATGAGATATTCAAGCCAGGGGATTGTCTCTTCACTGCCTCGACTGGCAGCGTTGGTGTCATAGGTCTTGCCGCTGATATAATTGTTGTCCCACAGGGGTCAACTTACTCTTACTTGCACCCTGAATATAACGACATCAAGGCTTGTGGTTATCTGGCTGGTATGATGCCAAACAGTAACAGCTTAGGTGTGTATCAGGGCCTAATTCCAGTAGGGGGCACCGTCATTCTGACCACGCTCCCTGACGACGCTCCTTATACCTCATCAGGAGCATTCGCCGGACGACATCGCCTTCAATATGAACTTGAGTTCCTCCTGTTCGAGTAGCTTAAACTTGATCGATAAACCGAGGCATCACTTGCTTCACCCAGCTTGCGGTGAAGGACCACTCAACATCTTCTTTGCCGGGTCAGGGTTTAGTTATGACTACCTTTATGACTTTGGTATCCGTAAGCGTCTTCTGAGTTGGCACGCTAACACTGAGAAGGACATTAGGCTCTATATTGAGGGGCAGAAGTGTGGCCGTGAGTCTTTTGGCATAGTGGATAGCGGCGCATTCACTGTCTGGAACAAAGGTGGCACGCTCAACATTGACGAATACCATGCGAAGTTGATGCAGCTCATGCCATACTTCGACATCGCGGCTAACCTTGATGTCATCCCTGGCGAGCAGGGCAAGCGTGATGAGATCACGCCTGCTATGAATAATGAAGCAGCGCAGGCCAGTTGGGACAACTATGTTGAGTTGCAGAGTAGATTCGTCGCAGATGGCTATGAGCCGTCTCGAATCATGCCCATTTACCACCAGGGTGAGTCCTTGGATTGGCTCCGTAGAATCGTTGACAGCGGCTGTGGCTACATAGGGATCAGCCCCAGTAACGACTGCGGTTCATCCCGGCGTCGATTGTGGCTTGACGATGTGTATGAGATACTGTCTGAGCAGCCAGTTTTACCAAAGACTCATGGTTATGCCGTAACCAGCCCGACCCTGATGCGGGAGTATCCATGGTATTCAGTCGATAGCAGCAGTTGGGTTCAGCTTGGCGCATTCGGAGGAATCTTCACACCATATGGTAGCTACCTTGGAGTGAGGAAAGATGGTCGTTTTGAGGGGGCGAAGTGGCCCCCTGAGATGAAGAAGAAGTTGTCAGATTACTTTGAATACTGCGGAACAACCTTTGAAGAAGTAGTGGATCACTACAAGGCACGTTGGCGTGTTAATATCATTTATCACATTGATCTTGAGGAGAAATGCTCGTTCAAGTCACGGAAACGTACTTCAATGCTGTTTGATTAGCTAACAATGCGCTTGCATCCTACAGCACTCATGTTATAATTTGGGACGTAGGTAAAGCAATGCCAAGTATCAAATATAAAGTCCGTAGGTCAGTATCGCAGCATTTGTTGCGACGTTATGTTGAGTTGTCCAGTGCTGTTAAGGACATGGAGGATGTCAAGCAACAGATTATTGAGGGTTTGAAGCAAGGGCTACCTTGCCAACCAGGACCAATCAAAGCCAAGTTACGTGTGCGTGCAGGCTCACGCCGTCCTAAGTGGCGTTTATGCTATGAACACCTAGCGGCTGGACTTTATGAAGCTGCCGAGGTTGAACGTATGATTACCGAGGTGATCGACAATACAGATCCAGGGCGAGACTCATACTCGCTGGAGGTGTTCGATTGATATTCGTCATGGTCCTAGTGGCTATCGTATTGATGGGCGTGCTTGTCGCATCATTAGCGATGGCGGGTAGAGGGGTAGGGATGTTATGGGATTCAACACGGCCAAAAAACAGCTATCCATCACCTTTATCCCAAAGTCAAGTTGAGTTACGTGCCGATGCCATTGATGCATTGGGGAATATTGGTCACGTTGGCCTTGCTGTTGAATCCGATGTTGACTCAGCTATGATTACTTGTCCTAAGTGCGATCTAAGTGGTATTGTGAATATTGTTGTGCAAATGAGGTCATCTGTTGGGCAATAACTTAAACGATGTGAACGATCCCAAATTGCTTGAGGTAGTCTCGATGCAATTGAAGGCAGGCGACATACATTTCCTTGATATATCGCCTTTCGAGAATGTCGCATGCCAAGACATGATGCTGGGCGTGTTTGTCGCACCCTTATTCATACGTGCTGAAAATGCGAGAACGAAAGATGATATGTGCGTTATTGATAGCTGGGTCGTGACTTATAATGGGCATACTAGTTACTACAACCAAGAATGTTGGCCGACAACACTGGTAGCAGTTGAACAGCATGTTGGTCGCCTCGCTATAGAAGGACACATAAAGGTCGTAGATCAACCATATGGATCGATCGACACAGACTGACTCGAAAATTGAGAGCGCGACTTGCAACAAATGCAATCGTGAGACGACGGGTATCCGCCATGGCCAATTCATATGGCCTGAGTGGATGCTCCGTCATACCGCAAAACCATTCCCGCCTCATGGACCGAGGCTACACTCATTCGATATTGGTGAGTGTTGGGTATGCGCTATTGAAAGAGGCGACACGCAATGGCATCGATGAACAACTACGTCTAACTCATACCAATACGAAGCAATGAACAACAAGCATGAACTCAGCTTGAGTAGCGTCGATGGTGACTTAGCGAAATGTGGTGCAGTTATGTATGACGTTGAGATCTATAGTGCAATACCTGAAGACGGTGTAGTGCGAGATCCTAACTTGTCATACTGTGGGGGCTGGTCCGACTATGAAGGTATGGGTGTATCAGTCATTACCGCATACGACTTTGTTGAATGCCAGTGGCTTGTGTTTATGAGCGACAACATCAACACCTTAAGAACTCTGTTCAATAGTAGGCAGATCATAATGGGATTCAACAATGGTAGGTTTGACGATAACGTTTTGATTGCCAATGGTATTGATATACCGGCCAGCAAATCATATGACTTGTGGCAACAAATTGTTCATACGCAACCTCCAGGTCACCGCTCAGGATATGCATTGAGCAAGATGTTGGAGGCGAACATGATCCCAGCCAAGACAGGACACGGGTCTGATGCCCCGCGTCAGGCGCAGGAGGGCCGTTGGGGCGAACTGATAACCTACTGCCTTGGCGACACACATAAGCAAGTTCAACTGCTCCGTATGGCCTGTGCAGGGACTATGAAGAACCCCCATAACGGGGAGTATATGAAGGTCAAGCTCCCCTGGGAGACAGTCGATATTGAGATGGATGGTATCTTTTAATGGACGAATTATTCTACTCTGAGTATTTTGGGACAGTGGACTTCATGCCATGGTCGAAGTCGAATGAAGTATGGACTACTTTCTACCGGACTGAGGTAGCAGGACACTGGAAGCGTCAAGATGCCGTCGAGTTCATGAAGGCAAACAAGAAGTTCGAGATCCACCTGAACCATGGGGATTCAGAGAAAGCGCACTCGATGTGCTTCGAGATCATGCGCCGATGTGGCGACTTCATGGCCGCTAAGGTGAGCAAGATAGCCATAAATGATATGAAGGTGGCAATCCTATTGTCGAAAGGCTCACGTATGAAGAGCCGTATACAGAAGATGGCCTCTGATCTTGATATGCAACTGGTCCGTGTAGTTGATAGGGATACTCAGACATCCTATGAGAACTACACGAACCAGAAGATCAAGGAATACCTTGATGCTCTCGGTAAAGCCTTCGCGCCGATGGCCTCAACCAACGGCGCGGTGCGCTTCAATCCGAGGACTTAGTTGTTGACTTCGAAGGAGGTGAACTTGAACATTTGCGTTCGTTCACCTTCCATCTCTTCTGACCCCTCTGACTTACGGGCGTTAGTCACGATCTTGGCTAACCCATTGCTCGGATCAAGGAAGATGTGGATGGTATCATTCGGAAGGCTGTTCCCACCCGAGTTCTTGATACGAACCCAGTCGTTCATCTTAGGCTGCGTGTCCTTCTTGCGCTTCGCCTTGACTTTCGGAGAGCCATTGACCTTATGCTTAACCTTGGTCATCTCGTCAGGTTGATCGACTTCTTTGACTGCTGCACCAAATGCTTCGTCGAGAAGGTCATCAACGACCTTTACAATTTCTTCTTCACTAGTCATAGCTATCTTGCTTGATGTTCTGAGGTGGCTTTATTACAGTTGCCACGGGTAACGTTCATGGTAAAATTAGTGCATGGACATAAATACACGCATCCTGCACATGAACGACAATACCAAAGTCGCCGTTGAAAATGCAACTGTTTGGGCAGAAAAAGTCGGTAAAGAAGTAGTTGATAAGTTGAAAGGCGGACTCGACTACTTGAGAACCTTCACTGGCGGCGGCGAGGATCAGTGGCAGACTCATATCTACACGGACCTCGGTTACGATCCTAATTCCCCTTCCTTCATCGCCACTATCTACAAGAGGATCGAAGGCGATTCCGACGATCACCCTGATGGTCTCAAACACTACATGACGATTGGTATGATATACCGTCCAAGCAGTCAGGAATGGAGTTTCCACTCATGATAGACCACGAAAAACCGATGCTCGTTCAATTAGCACAGAAGGTTCTCGACGAATCAACATGCCTTCGTGTCAACACCACCACAGGCAACGTGATGCCTGGAGATACCATTGCCAACATGATCACGCATCAAGACGGCATGTTACTTGACATGCAATCCGCCCAAGTCATCGTTCAATGTTATGAGGCGATGTCTGATAAGAGCCTGTTTCAACGGGCAATAGATAAGATTGGCGCATGCATGTTAGTTCACCGACTTTGGGGTCTATATTCGAAATGAGATACACAATATCCATCAGGGAAGTCCACATCTCACACAGAGATGTCGAAGCCGATAGCGTAGATGAGGCGGTCATAAAGGCGATCGAGAGTGAATATGATAATGAACGTATGGAATATTCTCACACCGAAGACGATGCCAAGGTTGATGTGTATGATACCGAAACATGTGAGATCATAGTTGAAGACTATAAACTTGGTTGAACACAGGCACTGGTATAGAGATACCTACGGATGTGCGTAACTGTCAAGAAATCTATACCATACACCCAGGACGGCCAAGCTCATAGTCGAGGAGTATAAACTTGGTTGAACACAACAATATATACTTGCAACCCACATGGCTCATGGTAAAATGGGTGGTGTGTTGCTGCTGGCAGTAAATACACAAGGGTCGTTAGCTCAATCGGTTAGAGCTGCTGTCTCATACACAGTCGGTTGGGGGTTCGATTCCCTCACGACCCATATTCGTTTTAAGTTTCACTTCGATTCAGGTAAGTCCTATGCAAATGAGCGAAAGAAGTATTAGAGATATTGTTATCTCGATTGAGAAGTCGGTAAAGATGCCAACACAGGTCAAGGTTGGCAAGCCCACAAAGCGTGAGAAGCAGCCCATCCCTTTGACTCGTGAGCAGCGGGATATCATCGAGATAGTCTACGATGATATCAGTAAGCCATTCGGTATAACGGATTTCACAGCACAGTGCATTGATCTCGGTATGCTTGAGAGTGTAGTCTTCAACCAAAATGGCGACACTAACCGCTCTCTCAAGGGTTGGCTTTGCGAGAAAATGGGGATGAGAGTAGTATGGCGTCAGGCACACCGTTAAGGCCAAGCTCATTCGACACCTTCATAGGCCAAAATCATGTGAAGGAGCAGTTGAATCTAGCATTGGAATCAGCAGTAATGCGTGACGATGTGATCGATCACGTATTGCTCGCTGGACCGGCTGGCACCGGTAAGACTACTCTAGCCAACATCATGTCATCGCGACTCGGCACACGGTGTGTTGAAACAATCGCCAATGTCATGAGGAAGCCGCAAGATGCTGCCAACAACCTAGTGAATCTAAGGCGAGGAGACATCTTGTTCATCGATGAGATACATGCGCTGCCAATCACTGTGCAGGAGTATTTCTACACTGCTATGGAGGACTACAAGATCAATACGATCGCAGGTAGAAGTCGCAGGGCAGTCACTGTTAACCTACAAAAGTTCATCCTTGTCGGTGCTACAACCAATGAGGGCCAGTTGTCTAGTCCAATGCTATCAAGGTTTGGTCTAGTGTGCAACTTGAAGCCTTACAGCGACCAGGATGTGGGTATGATCGCTACTAGAGGTGCTAAGGCTCTGGGTATAGGCATAACAGATGAGGCAATCAAACTTGTCGTTGACAGGTGCCGTGGTGTCCCTAGAATTACGCTGCGACATATCAAGCGTATGCGTGACAGTGCAACCATCATGCATAAGTCGATGATCGATCTCGAATCGGCAATACACGCATATAGAGTTCTGCAAATTGGCGAGCATGGCATGACCAACCAGGACAGGGCTGTGTTGAAGGTGCTTAGTGGTAAGAAACACGCTACGGGTATTCAAGGAGTTTCGAGTGAGTCAAATATTGACCAGGAGACTATCTCTAACCTAATTGAGCCACACCTACTTAGGATTGGCGCAATCGTGAGAACGCCTCGTGGTCGCTTAATCACTAAGGTTGGCGAGAAGATCAACAAGGACATTCAGCAATGAATGGCACATGCGGATTCCCAGAAAAGCCGAGCCAACAGGATGAGATCCTGGCGAACATCTGTGATGTTCTGGGCAAGCCCCGTCCAGCGCACGCTAGGACGCTGAAGAACTGGAAGCGTGCAGTATTCATATACTGGTTCTCTAGGATGATCTACTTACTGGAGGAGCAACAATGACTGATGATATCGGAGGATTATGAGTAATATGGTAAGTCTTTACGGCATTGAGCCGATCCAAGCCGCTTACGGGCGGAGTTATACATCAATCGAGGCAGCACAGGCTGACTTCGATAATGATCTTGATTTCATAATGGCTAATGGCAGCTATGTCAACAAGCCGCAACTTGTAGAGATGGGGATTAAGCGCATTGATCTCCGCTACGGCAAGGGTGGCACCAAGAAGAATTGCTTGAAGTGCAAGCAAGGGAGTGAGAAAGGGTAGCACCGATCACGGTGGCACGAACAATGTATTCAGTTCTATAATGTAGGCGCGATTATGATTTCAAAGTATGTCGATGTAATCAAGGGAAACCTTGATATTTTCGATGAGGCATGTAGTTGTGATGAGACAACGTATGAACAGGCCCGTCGTGAACTCTTCCTTGATTTGGTTAATGATGATCGGATACCTGATAGGTGGGATGATTTCAAGATCGTTATGGAGAATCTGAGGCCAAAAGGTCCAGATGATGATCTGTCTGGATCGGCTGACGATAAGGAAGCTAGGTTCAAAGAAGCGAATGATATGAGGAAATTCAATACAAGAAATCTTTGAAGCGGACAATTGTAGGTGGACACTGTAGTGTATCATGGTAAAATGGGTGCATGTCCAATTTGCAACCAACGACGCGAACCCTCGTCAATAATAAGGGCGAGTCTCTTGAGACTACTTACTCAAATAAGGATGCTTTCGATAGACTGAGCAAGCACGCGGTCGAGGAGGGTGATGATAAATCCTTCGCCGCCGACTTGACCAGTAAAGGGAATCGTTATGGTCTGAGCGAGCAGCAGTTTTGGTGGGTTCATAAGCTTGTTCTCGATATTGAAAACCCACCAGAACGACCACAGCTCATGGGCATTTGGAATGCCTATTCACGAGCGAAGATCGCAATGGTATCACAACGTGGTATGCAGCGTTGCATCAGCGTGGCCGACACACGCGAGTCGCTCATCTTCTCAGTAGCTGGCGAGAAGTCAAAGTATCGTGGTAGCCTTTGGGTGAAAGACCAGGATGACACATACTTAGGTCGAATCACTAATGGGTTGTTCTATCGCGCCAACGCATGTAGCGATATTCAAATAGAGCACTTACGTCATATTGACGAGGGTGCTGATGGTAAGTTTCCATGGTGAGTAAATCAAAAGTTAAGGAGTTAAGCTGAAATGGGATTAGACATGAGTTTGTCTGTCAAGGAATCGGTCTACGGCAACGATGCTGATAAAGACCCATACCTTGGCAAGTTCAGAAGGGTAGGATCCACCTATGAGGTGGGCTACTGGAGAAAAGCGAACCACATTCACCAGTGGTTTGTCAACAATGTCCAAGACGGCAATGATGACTGCGGTTCTTACCAGATCGGACCTGAAAAGCTTAAAGAGTTCAGGGACACTATTCGGAGGGCAATTGAATCGCCGACTGAGGCACCGTCTCTGTTCCCAACGCAGTCAGGATTCTTCTACGGGTCAACCGACTACGACAAGCACTACTATGATAGCTTCACATATACACTGAATATGCTTAAAGACCTGTTTCAGCTACTGGACGGCAAAGATAATGGCTATGATCCAGATCGGAAAGCCTACTTGACCGTCTACTACTCATCAAGCTGGTAACTAGTTATGGGACAATCAACATTCACGTTTGTAACTGACCCAGGGCATGGGTGGTTGTTAGTCAAAGAAAGCGAGTTGTCGATCCTAGGGTTGACAACAAAAAGCTTCAGCGAATACTCATACAGAAGTAGAGATGGAGTGCTTGCACTTGAAGAAGACTGCGATGCGAGTATATTCAAAGATGCATGGGAGTTGGCTCAGGGCAACGCTATGAAACTTACAGTGAGGCATTCGGACCTTGACTGTATAGTGAGGGGCTGGCCTAGGATCAAGAGCGGCATCGTCTGAACACAACAATATATACTTGCAACCCACATGGCTCATGGTATAATTAAGGCATGGACGAACTTACTAATCAACACAAGCCCTGCCAAACTCGTGGCTGTAGTCAACAGGCTACTAAGCCACGATTCTATGAAGGCTATTCAAATGATGACATCTGCTTGTGTGAAGAACACTACAAGGCTGAGATGCAAACCACCTATTTTGGTGAAGGATTCGTATTCGACTAATGGGATTCTACAGTTGGAATTGTAAATGTTGTGGTGACTCAATCAAGGCACCTTATGATCTTCCACGCGCCTTGTCATGGCAAAATAGGGTTCACGCTCTTATGCCTGATGGCAACAAGGTTGTGGGGGATTATGACGGCTACGGTCGTGTTACCACTATCTCAGGCAACGTGGACTTATCTGATCCGGTGGAGGTGTGGCATGAGCACTGCTATCGTGATGCAGGACAACCGAAGTATTCAGAGCCTTCCAAATGGTCAGGCGACCAAGGCTATTTTTATGACCGACACGAAAGTATGGAGCACAAATGAAGCAGCTTATTGATTACCCGACAACTCGAATGTCATCACTGCAAGGTTATCTCGGCAAACGAGTGACACCCAACCAGATCATCAAAAGGTTTGGTCCTGGGATGGGGTCAGGCGACAAGACCAACTATGAGTGGATCTTCGAGATTGATGGCAAGCATTGGACTGTGTATGACTACAAGACCAACATTGACCAAGATACCCCGTATGACTGGCACATCGGTGGCGAAGATACTGATGGCATCGGGGCCTTCATCATCCGATTCCTTGAGGAAGTGGGAGCATATGTAGGTCTCAAAGATGGTCGATAAGACATTGTTCAGTCGGTATGGAGGTATGAAGAAGATACCCATACACCCTGAAGCTTATGGACTGACTGTCCCATGTCACATATGCGATTGTCATGGTGCCTACTACACTGAACGCTTCCCCAACTTAGAAAGCCAGTGTGGTCACTGTTGGGGCTATGGGTGGATTCACCCTACTAACACATGCAAGGGCCATGAGTGGAAGCATATCAAGGAAGTCGGTAGATGTCTCACGCTATGGAAATGTGAGCACTGCGATGCTGAGAGACAGGTGGATTCATCGGACTAATATTGAGGAGGAATAATGCCTGAACCCGACAAGTATCGCTTGCAACCCACAGTGCTCATGGTAAAATGGAAGCATGGCTACAACGCTTAATGAGTATCGCTGCACACGCACCATGACTCGCCGGGACTTGCCCGAACCTCTATGCTCCAACTTGAGTAACCGCAATGTTCATTACATTGTCGCTTCAGGCCCTTTTGAGGCGTTCAAGAAGATGGAGAATCGTTTTCCCGATGATGTAAAGGCCGCTCGGATTGGCGGCTATATCCCTTTCACCCTACAGGTATGGAAAGCCCAAGTATGAAAATGCTACCAAACGAAGTTCAGGATTGGATAGAAAGTATCTTTCAGGCCCACGCTGAGAGATGTGCCGACAACTATGACTGGTCCACGGTTGACTTGTCGGAACATTTTGAGATCGACTACTCGGACCTAGCTAATGAGATTGATGACGACCAGCTCATGTCGAATATCGGCGACAGTATCACCGAAGATGTTAACTGGTCGGAAGTAGTGAGAGATCAGTTTGAAAAGTGGATGGACAATAACATCACAATCGAAGACGCAGCCGATCATCTCGAAGGTGATATCAACGCGATTGTCAGCAGAAAGACACAAGGTTTAGAGAATCGCTTCGGCACCTTGCATCAGAAATGGGCGGAAAATCTCATCGAGATGCGGGCTATGATTCGGACCGAGATTGAGAAACACAACAGACCATGGTGGAGATTCTGGTAATGGATAAGAAATTCAAGTTAGGTAATATCGTTCAGACTATGGGTGCTAGTGAAATACTGCATCCAATCCGTGTTGCTGCGTGCATCAGTCGCCACCACAGTGGTGATTGGGGCGACGTTTGTGATGAGGATAAGCAGGTCAACGACTTCGCTGTCGAGAATGGTGAGCGCATCCTGTCCTCATACGAGGATAATAAGACCAAGTTCTGGATCATTACGGAGGGCGATCGTTCATCAACCTGTGTCCTGTTACCGGATGAATACTAATGACTGTGACTCGCCCGTGGGGAACTTACACCCTACTTCAGGAATCCACATGCGGCTGGGTGAAGCGCATCGATGTTGATGCGGGTAAAAGGCTCAGCCTCCAGCGACACAAGCATCGTGATGAGGTGTGGACTGTAATAGGAGGTTCAGGATCATGCCGACTCGGCGCAGCGACTGGTCGGCACATATCCTTGAAATTGGGAGATGTTGTGAAGATTGATGCGATGCAGTGGCATAGGCTCAGTGCTGGCGACAGTGGCATATCGGTCATTGAAGTGGCATTAGGTCATAACGGTGGTGTAAGTGTAGATGAAGACGACATCGAACGTAGGCAGGATGATTATGGACGAACAAGCTAATCAAAAGACGCTCAGCAAGTGGCGATAGCTACCTATACGACTACACCATATGGCAAATTCATGCCCACACCGCGCATCCTGGGCGGTTTGATCCTTGCTCATAACAGGCAGCTAAACACAGTATGGACCTATTACTGAAGTTGGGGTCGCTACCGTATAGTGAAATATGGGAACACTACTCATCATTGTGACAGTATGGTATGGATTGAGTATCATTACGGCTGCTTTATGGGCGATTCATAGGCATCGAGAAAAGATGGAAGATTGACACACCGCCCCAGCCCGGTCCATGATGCTGGTCTTGACTTGACCGGAAAGGCCAGACAAAAAATCATGCCCTCCCACCTGACCGGGTTGGGGCACTTTATTCAGTTCAGCGCGTGTGCGCTTCATTGCAAATCAGTTCTGCGTGCAAACGCGCATATGATGAAATATTTCGTGACTCTTCATGGCGCTCCGGCTCACAACTCCGAGGCCGTGAGTCTGATCTCGTTCACTATGGATGCTCAAGGGCCGGGTGATCTCTTGGAGATGATTCACGCCAAGTATGTGAACATAGTGTCTCTAAAATTCATGGAAGACAGTGATGGTGATCGAGATAGGTAATTGAACCATGTAGTTATTGCTTGCATCCCACATCGCTCATGGTAAAATTAAGGCATGGACGATAGCAATAAGGATCATGCAACCCAAGATGAGATGGCGGGCCAGTTGTTGTTCCTCAACGAGGAGCTTGAACATGGACTCGACCAAATCCATGAGGTTGTCGCACAACACAATAGTGAGGCCGCACAATTCGGAGACTCATGGCCGGGCGCACAGATACAGATACGTGATTCGTTCGATGCCTTGAGAGAAGGTTGCAAGCAGATGAATCACTTACGAAACTCGTTTGGTCTTGAACCAATTACTTTTTATCTACCTAGTTACTGGAGAGGCTGATGCCCTTTTATCATTACTACCAGAACAACTCGTTCGGTAAGTTCATAGGACCGAGGAGTGTTGTTATTGAAGCCGACGACCACACTGAGGCTAACACCATCGCTGAGGCTAATGGCCTCTACTTTGATGGTGTCGCCAAAGATGGCGAATCAGATTGCCCGTGTTGTGGTGATCGTTGGCATCGAAAGACTCAACTAGACGGTGGTGATGAATGCGCCAAATACTTCCAACGTGTCATCGCGGACGATATGGGACTGATACCCGAGGACATACTCATAGTTACGAAGGAGAAAACGAATGGATAATCAAAATATAACATACCCACATGTATCAGTGGACTTGGTAGGTGAAGACGGCAATGCGTTTGCCATCATAGGTAGGGTCACCAAGGCCATGCGTAGAGCCGGTGTCGATAAGAGTGACATCGACACCTTCCGTGGTGAATGCATGGCTTGCGACAGCTATGAGTTACTACTGGCGCATGTCATGGAGACGGTGGACGCAAGATGATGGACGATTACTCAGTTAAGGTGGTCCGTAATTCACAGATATTACTTGATCGGTTACTCGCGGATGATCGTAACACCGATATATCCAATCGCATCATGTTCACACTGAGGGAGAGCCTCGATCACGGTGCCCCACTTGACATCTCAGCATTGGAGTGTGCGATACAAGAATCAAGGCTTAGGGATACTTATGACAAGCGACAGGACTAGCCAAGAAATGGCGGAATCATGCGATCGTTGTTCCGTTCACGTGCCCAACGGTCAAGGACGATACATCGAGGATGATCGGGTGTGCGATGATTGTGCCATACAAGAATCAAGGCTTAGGGGTAATCGTCTTAGTGATCTAAGTAAGTTCATAGCTCCGTTGCGTCTCAGCGATGGGGATGATCGGCGTATGGGTCGATACATGACTGTCTGTCTCAGAGATGGACAGAAGATGTGCTTCCTAGCCCTTAATGAATCCGACGCTTTCGATAGGGTTCACGATGCTATTGCAGGAGGAGATGAGAAGATCGCCAGCATAAGAATTTCAACAATTACAGAGGCGCAAAAAGCATGGGACAATCAGGATATCGCCCTGATTTAGATACCAACGTGTAATGAGTCCAACAAGTAGTGCTTGCTTTCCACAGTGCTCATGGTAAAATGTAGTGGTGCCCAACGTCGGGCACGCATCAGGGCGATACAGCCCACATCATAACCCTTGGAGACCGTATGAAAACGCATGTCGTATTACATGGCATACAGGTAGGCGTGAAGCTTTATACCGTTGAAGCCGATACAAGTTCTCAAGCAGCCCGAAAGGCACTTGACTTACTAGTCGATGAGCGTGCGCTCGCGACGGTATCAGGCGATACTGAATTCGCCAACCTGGACTTACACACTCAGAGTGAACAGCAGGATTACTGGACCTATCATGTGGATGGCGATATTAGTTGTCAGGCCAGTGTCTTTGATCCCCGCGAGTGGGACAAGCCTGCTGTTGAGAAGTGGATCGACAATAATGACAAGGTGTAATGAGTCCAACAAGTAGTGCTTGCTTTCCACAGTGCTCATGGTAAAATAGATTTATGGACTTACCCAAAGATCAGTTATCGGTATACGCTGCCGATATTCAACGCACCGCCGAACGAGTGAGGACTATGTCTGGCTTGATCGTCGATTCGCTCTCCGATGGTCACTATAGCCTCTCCTTGCATTGGATGAAGGAGATGCGCTTGCATCTTGATGCTATCGCGTCGAACGCACGTAAGATGAGCGACGAGTATCCTGACGATTTCGGCAAGGAATTGTTTGATATAGTTGCAAACTACCAGCACCTTGACACGGACGAACATCGTCTGTAATCACATGCGCGGCGAAAGCCACGCTCAATAACGTGGGGTGACTCCACCCCTTTTTTTGAGGTAACACGATGTTTATGAAAACTTATACCGTCACCTACGGTTCTGATGTAGGCACGAGGGTTCACCGCACCATGGTTGACAGCCTACTGGTGGCATTGTCTGAAGACGACTGGAGCTATAGCTCAGCTCAATTTGCTGCTGATTCAGTCTTAGATGGGCTAGGTCTTGATAGCTACACTGCCATCCATTCGTTGACTAAGAATAAGGGTATTGAATGGCTAAGTGTGCCGGGTGCTGATAGGCCAGGGCATGAGTATCTAGCGCAGCAAGGCACAACCAGTTTTCATGTCCGTGTCCTTGACCCACGCCATAATTCTGAGATTAGTGCTAACAACTTCGCTCTCAAGGTAGCTAAGAATGCCGCCTTGGCCGTTGGTGTTGATGGGAAGGTATTATGACATACTCCAAGGTTATATGACTGTGGAAAAAAGATGTTGAACCTTAAACACGTTGCTTGCTTTCCACAGTGCTCATGGTAAAATTAGGTGGTAGGCAATGTCGCCTACTACTCACAGTTCCCCCTATGGGAGATTCAGATGCGACGGTTAAAGCGTAACGCTCAAACGATGCAAACGATCCTGTCTCAGCACGAACACGAGGGCAAATCGCCTTCAGTGCTGGCGATAAACACACTGTTCCTCAGCTTGCTGGAAGGCAATGCTGGCTCAGAGCAGTGGACCTTGTTCAGTAAGGTGGCGGGTTTGCCGCTCACCACTACTGTGTTCTTGCCTAAGTGTGAAACACATGGCTACTACAACCCACGCAGAAAGCAGTGGGTCGATGAGCCGTGCGGCAAGGCTCCGTATTGCGGTCATCCAAACATGTCGGTAACGACGACGATCAAGCTGGATGCGCTGGATCAGCACCGGCTTAACATGGGCAGTATCATTGGGTTGCAAGCCGCACAGTCATGGTGGGGCAAGCAACTCGCTGATGCACTGGGAGGGACATACTAGTCTCACCTCCGATGGGTGGGGCTTACTGGCCTCACCCCCCTATAGGATATCAAAAAATGGAAGATCCAGTATTCGTGTCTGATGACATCGAACTTAGAAAAGCCGTGTCGATGGCTGATTTATGCTACGTGACCGTAGCGTTCAAAGATGACACTATCGCTGTAAGAATCACCAAAAAGCAAGCTCGCGAAATCATCAAACAGATGGCTGGGCAAGTTGAAGGCATGGTATTGCCTGATAGTCCCAGAATATTATACCTTGATAGGCTATCGTAATGGAGGATAGTGAAATGGACAAAAGATACCTCACACATATAGGTGCCAGGAATGGCTCAGGATTCCACATCAATTATGCATCAGGATACACGCTATCCGTTCTGTGGAGTCCCGGCTCCAATTCTGAAAGGATTACGGACAACAGCATCGACACCTTCAGGAAGCCAACCGATGAGCTTTCGGCATCGACAGTTGAGCTTGTTGTGATTGGACCCGATGGCATTTGGTGTGACTTCGACATCGGGAACGAGAAGACGATCAACTACTTCCCAGTCACCCACCTACATCGCGTCATGCAGTATGTGTCTACCGGAGACACAGATGAGCTGTGGGCATTTCTTCATAGATGGTGGGACGACGAACTTGCTCAAGACTCAATCGCAAGAGGGTAGTATGATACGACAACAAAATCGGGCTGAGTCCATCGACTCGATCATCGCTTGCGTCTGTGAGTATGCAGGGTTGGATCACCATGGTGCTGCCCAATTATTCATGAAAACGCGGGTAAAGAACATAAGTGAGCTACGGAAGATATCGGCTTACTTGATTCGAAAGCACACCCACAGCACACTCACCGATATCGCTAACGTGTTCAATCGCACAGATCACACCACTTGCATCCATTGGGTCAAGTGGACGGAGAGTCATATGAATAGGTGCGACCTATTCAGGAACAGCATCAATCGCATTGAGAATATGCGCCAACTATTACAGGTTGACTCGAACAAGATAAGAGTCATAAGAGAACGAGTCAGAGACATGGGAGAAGACAATGACTAAACAGATATGCTGCGGTGTTCCGATGGTGAAGATTGATAGCTACACCTGGGCGTGTGAACAGTGTCCTGGCATGATCCTACTAACTAAACCTGAGGAGGAGATAAAGAATGGCTGACCACTACACTGAGTTCTCGACAGTGTTGCTCATGCCTACGGAGAAGGCTCAGCAGCTTAAAGCTGATCTACTCCGACGATCGGATATTGGTGAAGCCTTCCTGGGTTCAACTGATGATTCGGGCAAACAAATTGAGCCGCTGCACATGCCTGATATTTACGAGGTAACGAAGGATGGTGATAAAGGCTTATGGATAGCTGGTCATTACGGCTTGGATGATGAAGTTGTCGAGTTCATATCGGAGTGGCTACATGTGAACGTGCCGGACTTCACGCCACAAGTCATCAACTTCGCTAACTACTGTTCAAAGCTAAGTGTGGATGAGCAAAGTGGCTTCGCACTGAAGTTGTCGGCAGGTAAGGTTGAATACGGAACCATGAGGTTTGGATAACGATGAACTACGATAAGAAGAATTACAGGTCGTGTTGTGATGCCCACTTAGATACGGAAGTGCGGAAGATCGTTGAAGCAATCGCTTACGATGCTCTACTTACCAGTGTCTGGATCCCGAATTGTCACATCCTGACGTTCGATCCAAATAACTATGAGAAGTTCGCTGACCTCTTGGACCTGAGCGACGACATGATGGCACCCGTTATCAAGCACCTAGGCTTGGATCAACAACCAATAGCTGAACTCGAATAGTCGTGACACCATCGACAAGGTGCTTGCTTTCCACAGTGCTCATGGTAAAATAGGTGTATGGCTACTAACCACGGCGTGTTTCAAACTAACCCGATTCCCGAGGGTTATCTCAAAATCGATCGTAAGCGTCATGTTAGCTGGGATCATCCCGGCCTTTACATCACTCGCTTGCGTCTTCTCAGCGATCCTGGTTATCCCACATGGGATGTCAGTTACTGCCACGGTCGTGTTGGTGATGAGGAGGTTAAGGTATTGCTCCCCTTCAGCGAGTTGCCGAAGCGGGCGATGAAGAGCAAGATCGTTCAACACGCTATCGAGGATGGTGTTCACGCTAAGGCGCTTGGCATCCTTGAAGACTACAACATCAGCAAGCTGTGCTAAGGAGGATGGTATGAAACAACGCATTGATCAACAGGATTCGAAATACATTGAGAAGCTCGTCTCCGACCGACTTGATTGGAACCGATGTTGGGTGCTGCTCATAAAGAACCAAGGATTGCCGTCCATGACAGTCGACTTCATCACCCCTGGCATTGCTGGCAACACCGATGAGATGCTGCTATGCGCTACAGCTGACCTCGGCTGTTCGTTTGATTACGCTGGCGACGGCAGTGATTATATCGGAGCAACGGATCTTCAACAAAAGGTCCAGTTAGGTGAAGCAGTGCTTGCCCACTACAAGAGTTATCCTAGGTATGATGCACTAGTAGGACTAGTAGATGATTACCCCGACCTAGTAGCGATATTGATCCTACAAAAGATCGATGAGTGCCGACACTATGGCGGAACCTCTCATTACACCAACATCTCAGGTAGCTGCATACACCCAACACCCAATACGGTATGACGTTACCACCACATGATATACTCGACATCATCAAACATAACTGATGTGTCGATGTCGCCTTGCACGACCCCATATGAGGAAGCGCAACTGTGACACGCCTTGGTAGTGGACTGATGGGAGAACCCATCCGCGATGTGAGCATGCAAAGTTATCTCCTAATAACATGCTCAGTGCAGCAACTCGTAGTTGCAACAATGCACAATCAACGCAAGTCGATCGCAACTAACTACTATGAGCTACCAAGGCACTTTTCCACCCCGTTGATTGCGGCTAGAATCGACGATCGCAACAGCACCCACCCCTACCCACCACCAACTATTGATTGGCTTACAACGCAAATGAACAAATGCATACACGGACATGATCTCACTAACAATTACTACGCAAGATCAACACGCACTGGTAAGTTGATACGAGCATGTAAGTCATGCGCCAAGAAGGCTGCTATGAAATCGGCACTACAATCACGCACACCCATTGATGTATTCGCACATCAACATGCCATACTTGAAAGAAGACTTGAACATGCCATGCCTTGGGACAAAGAATCAATCATCATTAGAATGAAACAACTAAGCCAACAGATGCAATGAATAAAACTGACACAACTGATCGCTTCCTCCCCGATGGCAAAAGATCAAGACTCATTAACAACATAAAAGCTTTCACTAAACAACTCGAAGACGATGATGATGTCTTTGAAGAGTTTCCTGAACTACAACACAATGCCGTCCAAGCACTCATCAACCTATATGATGCTATGAATGATGCACAACCACGATGATGCAATGAATAAACAACTGACACATTACCACGAACTACACAACATCTATCAACAACAACCGAAACTCGCTATCAAATGGGCAACACTCGCAGCCTCAAACCTCGGACATATAACAACTGATGACTTCATACAAACTATGAGGATACTCGACCAACTAGCTAGTGATACTAACGAACAAGGGGTTACCAATGAAGTTAACTATGTCTCTGATATGCTGAATATAATCCCCTGATTGGACATATATTAACCATGGATGAGATCTCAAGCAGTTAAACGACTTACTGATAAACACTTAGAAAGTATCCGACATGACTACACATACTATGTCAATAGAGACCATGACACTATATGATGACTATATGATACACGGATGCAATGAACATTGAGGTAGGATAAAGCATGGATAAGGTATGGATGAACCATGGATGACCTCTGGATGACACATGGATGAACCATGGATGACCTCTGGATGACCTCTGAGGGGCAGCGACCCCTCTCGATTCATATCTTTTCGTTTTTTAATCAGCCGCCCGTCCGCAATTAGGCTGATAAACATGCTGGTTCACAGCATTTAGCGATTTTAATCATCGCTGGCACAGCACCTGAACTGGATCAGTTCTGCGTATGCGTGCGCTACTTCACCTGAAATGGTGTGCATTATCACCCTGACCCTGACCTTCATTGTTCAGTTCTGCATGTGGTATGTCATAATGGTATGAGGTGCGTAGGGTCATTGGTGTCACTCTAGTGACAAAATCCATTGAAGTTAGTCAATCATAGGGTTGCCATGACCTCACTCATTCAGTTCTGCATGTAAACGGACCATTCAGGTATGAAGCTCAGCTTGGGTCCATTTCTGTTCTGCATAAACCTGGTTCAGGTTGATGTGAAGCTCATGCGGTGGCCCTGAAGGCTATACGCTGAACCGATATGCATGATAATGCATGCTGAACGTGCAGAATCATGCATGGTGGCTGAAGGTCAGCTATTACGGTGAGATGTAACAGCCGATCGGTGTCACTCTAGTGACAGAATCCATTGAAGTAGCTGTATCGGTGGGTTGGTCATATGAGGATGTAACAGGAAGGGCCAAATTCAGTGTAAAAAAAAGGACTTCATCCAAAGACAGTTGCTTGCTTTCCACAGCGGTCATAGTATAATTAGGGGGTAGGCAATGTCGCCTACAGCTACTCAACCTTTTAGGAGTATTTGATATGGTTTCCAAAGCAAATCCCGCTCAAGCGGCAAAGCCTGCTACGCAGGTCAAGACAGCACCAAAGGGTGCAACTCAGACGATGCCTGAGGTCGTATCCCTGCCCGCATCACTGCCTGCTGGCACCCACAAGGTGAAGTATGGCGAGGATGTTATCGCCGTTCACGTCCCCGACAGCGCGTGCGTCAATGGCGTCGCTACGGTGAAGAAGGGTAAGCGATCACCCGACTGGGCAGGCGGGACCGACTCACGCTGGACTGCTGCTGTGCTGGTGAAGCACAGTAAGGGATGGACGCTGATGCGCTCCCATAAGCCCGGCGTCATAACGGCCTACCCCTACACTGCTCAGCAGTGGACGACGGTAACGGCCTGAGCCGGTAGGCGACCCTGGTCGGTGTTCCGATCAGGGTTTCCTTATTTGAATAAAAAGCTTTGAGCTTCAGGCTTTTCGCTTGCATCCCTGATCTCAGCTGAAACAGGCTGCTTTGGCTTTTTGGGTGTGAAATGCAAAAGCAGCAGTTCTCATAAAAAGGAAACTTTGAGCTTCAGGCTTTTTTGCTTGCTGACTCTGACTTGAGCAGTTCAGTTCAGCAGCCATTACGGTTTACCGTAATTCACAGCCTGCGGCTGATTTCTGTTCAGCACGGATTCACAAGTAAGTGGCTGAAGCCTGCGGCT